>JABAOC010000662.1_pt5 | contig 45864 bp, 51 predicted proteins | sample 7062161 | NCBI WGS metagenome assembly JABAOC01 (sample SAMN14538625, study PRJNA623070) | marine sediment metagenome | biome: marine biome [ENVO:00000428]; feature: marine pelagic biome [ENVO:01000023]; material: deep marine sediment [ENVO:00002113] | place: India: Gulf of Khambhat ... | reverse complement strand
CAACCTATGCCCGAGTGGGTGAAGCGCCGGTCCAAAATGTTGGCCCGGTGGTTCTCGCTCGCGAGCAACAGTTCCGTGAGCTTGCGCCCCACCGCCTCCGGGTCCTCGGAGGGCGGGACGCTGTTTTCGGACGCCAAGTTCTCGGCCATCGAAACGTCTGTTACGCCCGCTGCGTATACCCGGTCCGGTACGTCTCTTAAACCGGGCGTGGGCGACTCGTGCGAAAAGTAATAGAGGCGTTTCATCTCGTCCGAGTGTTGCCGCGCCGCCAGCGTCAAGCCGCGGTCCCATTCGAGCGGCGTCAGGTCTTCCCCCTCCCGGACGCGGTTAACCTCTTCGAACATCGCCCCTTCAATGGCAGGGAGACCCGGCACGTCTTCGAATAAGTCGTCCCTGAAAGTTGCGACCTCGGCCGACGCGCTCCCGCCGGAGGTGAAGGTTGGTAAAACTACGGCTACGGCGAAAATAAACCGAAATGGCCTTCTTTTCACTTAAAGGATATTATCACGTAATTACCAAAAAGACAAGGAAAAAACTTGCGTTCCGCCTTATAAAATGATAAAAAAAGTATATGCGGACCGGGAAGAAGGCGCTCGTCGTAGGGCTGACCGGAGCCATCGGCGCGGGTAAAACCACGGTCGCGGGCCTCCTCCGCGAAAAAGGCATCCCGATTATAGACGCGGATGCCCTCGGGCGGGAGTTGATAGAAAGCTCGCGCCCCTTTCAAGCTGAATTGGCCGCGGCCTTCGGCCCCTCGATTTTGACCCCGGACGGCGCCGTCGATAGGCAAGCCCTCGCACGCGCCGCTTTCGCCTCCAAAGAAGCGGCCGCGCGTTTAAACGCCCTCATCCACCCCCCGCTCTGGGACCGCATAAAGGGCGAAATCGCGGCCCAAAAGGGGGCCGATATAATTGTAATCGACGCCGCACTTATAGTAGAATGGAACCGGGCTTTGCCCGTCGACGTCGTCGTCGTTGTGGACGCGCCGGAAGGCGTCCGTAAAGCACGCTCCCGTCGTAAATACGACGAGAACGATTTCGACGCCCGGCAAGCTCGTCAAGTCGACGCCGCGGGCAAGCGCGCCGAAGCCGACATAATCGTCGATAACGCTGGCTCGAGAGAGGAACTCAGGGACAAGGTCGACCTGTTGTACCGGACGTTGGTGGAAAAGGCTCGGGGCGAAAACCTTCGGGTTGAACCGTTAATAATTTGACGCTGTATGCCGTACGAAGTCAAAGTCGAAGGCCGCTTCGCCGCGGCTCACGCTCTCAGGGGCTACGGCGGCTCGTGCGAGCGCCTTCACGGACATAGCTTCAACGTTGTCGTCGTCGCGGAGGCCGCAGGATTGGACGAAATAGGTATGGCGCTGGACTTCAGGGAGTTGGACGCCCGCCTAAGCGGCGTACTCGACGTAATGGACCACCAAAACCTGAACGAATTGGCCGCGTTTAGCGACCGCAACGCGACGGCGGAGAACATCGCGTCGTTCGTTTACGAACAGCTCGCGCCCAAGCTCGAGCCCTTAGGGGCGAAACTGCGGCGCGTAACGGTCGAGGAGTCGCCGAAATATGCCGCGTCTTTCGTCCCGGACGTTTAAGTCCGTCGTCCTCCTATCGGGGGGCCTCGATTCCGCGCTCAACCTGGCGCTCGCGAGCCGGTACCGCGGGCCAGCTACGGCCTTAACGTTCGACTACGGCCAAAGGGCCGCGCGGAGCGAGGTCCGCGCGGCTAAGCGGCTGTGCGGCTTCTACGGCGTACCGTACCGCGTCGTAAAGTTGCGCTGGCTGCGCGAGTTGGCGCCGCCGGCCTTGGTCAAAGCGGGGGCGCCTCTTCCCTCCCGCGCCGCGGACGTGGACGCCGTCTGGGTGCCGAATCGAAACGGCGTCTTCGTAGCCGTCGCGGCCGCTTTCGCGGAGCGGCTGGGCGCGCCCGCGGTCGTCGCCGGTTTCAACGCCGAGGAGGCGGCGCAATTCCCCGATAACTCGCGCGCATTCGTCTCGGCGAGCAATCGCGCGCTCCGCCATTCGACCCGCGGGCGGGTTCGGGTTGTGTCGTACACGAGCGCCGCGGACAAGGCGGCTATCGCCAAGAAGGCCGGGACCCTCGGTGTGCCGCTGCATTACATATATCCCTGCTACGGCGAAGGGCCGCGGCCTTGCGGGGGTTGCGCCTCGTGCCGCGCGGCCGCGGAGGCGTTGGCCCGCGCCGGCCTCGAGGAAGCCCGGGAAAAAATTTTCGGGCCGATAACTTAGATATGTGAATAGTCAACGTCCCCGCGCGCTTTATTAATTTTCGACCTCGGCAATATAAAGCCCTCCCGGTGAAGTTAATAAAAGCCCATTTCGACGCCGCGGAAAGGCCGTACGCCGAGCTTTACGGCCATTACGCGTACAAGAACTTCGGCATATCGGGCGACGCGATCGTCGCGTTTATCGGCCCGTGCGAGGTCCGGGGCGAGGACCTCGTGGACCTGGCGGACAGGCAAGCGGGCGCAGAAATCGTCGCGGCCCGCATGTTGCATTTCATCGTCGAGCATTTCGGCTTAGCACTCGGCGAGGTCATATGGCGTCAGCGAGTGTTGGCGGCCATCGTCTTCGAGGAAGTATTAAGGCGCGCACCCGCCGCGGCCCTACGGCGCGAGGGCGACGACGTCTACGTCGGCGACGGCAAGCTTACCGTCTCGGTAGCCACCGTTTCGCCGACGTCGGCGCTGGTTCACCTGGGCGTAAACGTGGACGGCTCGGGCGCGCCGGTACCCGTCTGCGACCTCCGTACGTTGGGGGTCGACGCGGCGGAATTCGCATTAGCCGTTATCGAGAGGTACGCCGCGGAGGTGGAAAGCTTCGTCAACGCGTTGGGCAAAGTCAGGGGCGTATGCTGAAAGGATACGTCGACGAGGTCTTCGTAAGCGTCCAGGGCGAGGGCCCGCTCGTCGGTACGCCGATGCTATTCGTGCGTTTCGGCGGTTGCGTGGCCGCGTGCGAACATTGCGATACGCCGCGCGCGCGCACGCGGGCGTCGCAATTCGTTATCCGCGGCCCGAAGGCCGAGGTCGTCCCCAACCCGGTGAAAGTCGCCGACCTTACCGCGCGGGTGGAACCGCTCTTGCGTAACCTGCCCTACTTCGCCGTTACGGGCGGCGAACCGCTCGAGCAGCCGGGGTTCCTATCGCTACTTCTGACCAGGCTCTCGGAAACCGGCAAGCGCGTTTTGCTCGAGACGCGCGGTCAACACTATCGGGAACTCGCCGAGGTCCTTCCGAGAGTTGACGTAATCGCCGTAGACGTCAAGCTACCCTCGTTCTCGGGCAAACCCTTACCCCGCGAGGAAACGAAAAACTTCCTCGAGATCGCAAAACAGAGAACCTGTTACGTAAAGGTCGTGGTGGGCCCCGACACGGAAGAGGCCGAGGTCTTAGAAGCGGCCCGCCTCGTCGCCGACGTGCGCGGCCGCATCCCCTTCGTCGTTCAACCGCGGCGCGACGAGAGTACTCCGCCTCCCGGCGAATCCGAGCGGCTTTTGGCCCTTGCGGTCCGGCTCACGGATACGCTCGACGACGTTCGCTTGATTCCCCAGGTCCACCGCGCGCTCGGCCTGCGTTGACCGGAAAAATTAATCTAAAAATAAAAGAGGTGCCCGGCGGACGCCTCGCTAAGGTTCGCGAAGGCTCTTGACCATAACGTCGGCGTCCTCCCCGTCGCTATAATAGCGTAACCTGTGCGTCACTTTCTTGAATCCTAATTTTTCGTATATCTTTATTGCGGCTTCGTTCCCGGGCCGCACTTCCAAGACGATCCGAACGCAGCGGGAGTGTTTCGCCTCAGCGATCACGTCCTCCATGAGCTTAGTCCCGTACCCGCGGCGCCGTTCCCGGTCGGCCACGGCGACGTTTAACAAGTGGGCTTCGTTCGCGCAAACCCAAAGGTCGTAATACCCCACGACCTCTCCGTCTACGGTTAAAACCTTCAGCGTTGACAAGTCGTTTTCGAGTTCGCGGTAAAACGCGTACTCGGGCCACGGACACGGAAACGCCCCGCGTTCGATTGCGTTGATGGCGGGTACGTCTCCCGGCGTCGCCGGCCTTAGCTCGCACCTCATACCCGGCCTCTCTTAAGGTATGTCGGCCTGAGCGTCGTAAGGTCGTCCGCGCCCCGGCGCCGAAACGCCAACGCCCCCAAGCCCGCGAGCACGACGGCGTCGGGCCACACCTCGAGCCAGCGTACGCCGCGTCGCGGTCCCCCCCGCAAAGCCGGCGCGGGCGGCCCCGCGAAGACGTCGCAGGACAGAGCCGCCAACGTTGCGGCATCGCCGATGGCGGCGGCGACGGCTTCCTCAGGATATCCGGCCGAGCAGTCGTAGACGGCGTAGAAGTAGTAGCCTCCGCGCGCGTCGAGGACGGTCGCGACGTTGCCGCGACTTCCCGCGGCCGCGGCTATCGCCGCGAGCGATGAGACCGCGACCACCGGTAAGGCCGTCACGAATGCGAGCCCCTTCGCGGCGGCCATCCCGACGCGCAGGCCGGTGAACGAGCCCGGGCCGCGGGCGGTTACGATCAACTCGGCCGCGCTCAAGGGCCAAGCTTCCGTCGCCAATTCCCGCAGCGAGGGCATAAGGATGCGGGACAGGTGCCCGACCGCTTCAAAGCGGCGCGCCGCGGCGTGGCCGTCGTCCACGAACGCCACGGAAACCCGCGCCGTGGAGGCCTCTATCGCGATTACGCGCAAAACAGCTCCTCTACGCGCCGCCTCAGCTCGGCCGGCGCCGATTCGTCGTACGCGAGTACGATCCTCCGCCGGCGTTCGTCCAAAATCTCGAAATTAAACCTTAGGATTAGCGAGGATCTGACCCAAAAGGCCGGGGGTAAGTGGGAGCTCCACTCAACCGCAATAATTCGGTCGCCGTCGAGGTAATCCTCCCAACCGAGGCCGGCCGCCTCCGTCGCCGTTAGGCGGAAGAGGTCCACGTGAACCAAAATGCCATATTCCCGTATAAGCGCGAACGTAGGGCTGCGTGGTTCACCCGCGACGCCTAAGCCGCGCGCCAAACCCTTGACAAACGTCGTCTTACCGCCCCCCAATTCGCCGTCGAGCAACAGGACGGCTCCGGGCGGCAACGCCGGCGTCAGCCGTTCTGCCAGAGATACGGTCGCCTCGGGCGAATCCGTAATTATTTCCCGGGAGACGGTCACTTCGCCATCTCGCGCCGAAGGCGTAAAAAGTGGGACCTGAAGGGTTCGAAGGCACGCTCGGCCGCCGCCTTCCGGTAGTCCGGATAAGTCCAAGGGAGAGGTCGAAAGGCGCCGTCGCGATAGAGCAGTTCGACGAGGGCGTAAACGCCGTCGCGGATATACGTGGCCTGAGGCAGAGCCTTCGTCGTCGCGAGGACCATCTGCAACGTCGAAATGTAGCCCGGGTCGAGGTTGACGCGCCTAGCGCCGCCGACCCGCCACCGCGCCTCGGCCTCGACGCCGGCTAACTTGTAATCCGCAAGCAACGTGGCCGGGACCAACCGAGCGCCCCCGCACCAAAAGCGAACTAAGCCCTCGCCCATCTCCTCACGGTAATAGTCGGTGAAGGTAAACGGTTCGGCCCGTGTTTGGACCGCTTGTTCGAAAAGCGCGGCACCCGACGTTCGAACGACGTCGTCGACACGTATTTCCGGGGCGGCGATAACGCCCAAAATCGGAAGGACGAGCGGGGCTTTATCCATCCGCGTGTAAAAGGCGCGCCGCTCGACGCGCCCGTGCCGGCCGGCGGGACGCGGTGCCGACCGAAATGTGTTTGCCGTACTACTTATTAGCTATAAAATAATTGAAGACCCGAACGGCGAAATGGTCGCGGCTGTATTGCGCCCGCCAACCGAACGTACTGAACAATACGAAACCCGAGCCGTGCGTAAAGCCGAAAAGCAGCGGTGCGTCGTTCCTCGAGCCGGACGACGTCTTCACGTTCCCCCGTACGAACGCCGTGCCGCGCGTGTCTTTCGGGAGGGCCCATTTGCCGAGGTCGTACCGGAGCACCCATTTCGAGACCGTGGCACATCTTCTAAGGTCGGCGTCGGTGAAGGAGGCGTCGACGTTTTGGTTGCCGTTCCCTACGGCCGGGTCCTGCGGCCACGTCACTTTTTCGGGCCAACCGGCCTTTATAAACGGCCACGCCTGATCCGACGCCACCAAGCGCCCCCCTCTCCAGACGAACGACTGCAGCCGTTTGACGACCTTTTCGTCCTGGGCCCAGGCCGTGTCGACGCCGCTATTAAGGCAAACTATATCCGCGTCCTCGAGCGGGTCGGCCGATTGCGCCAGGTTCTCTATCCCGACGCTCCGGAACGCGTAACCGAGATCGAGTAAAATAACGCCCATGTCGTCGTACCGGCCCGGGACGTTTAGGAAAGTCCCCACGCGCGCGGGCGCCATCGAAACTTTGACGTCTCCCGGCGAATGACCGTCCACAACCTCGACGTAAAAACCGGTCTCGAAGAAGCCGTTGGGCGACGTTACGTTAATTTGGTAGAAGCCGTCGGGAACGCCCGGGAACGAGAAGGCTCCCGTCTGAGACGTGAGGGTTTCGCCGTAGTAGCCGTAAGGTTTAACGTCTTCTATAACGACCCCGGCCCGGTAGGCGGGAGTGCGACCGTTGGGGGCGAACACGTTCGCGGCCACTCCCTCAACCTTGCCCAAGAAAAGGTCCGTGCGGCAAGCGGTTAGGCCCAGAAACAAGGCGGCGGCGAAAATCCTTTTTGCCATCAGCATGGGAAAGCCGGGACGCCCATGTCGGCGAGCGCCTCGGTTAAGTAAGCGCGAATCTCCGCACCCGACGTAATCCGGACCGCGCGTTCGGCAACGCGCCGCGCGTCGACGTACCGGGCGGCGCGGATGGCCGTTTTGATATCCGGTACCGACGCCGGACTCGCGCTGAACTCGTCGAAGGAAAGGCCGAGCAGGAGTACGGCGGCCTTCGGGTCGGCCACCATCTCGCCGCATACGCCGACCCATATGCCGTTCCGGTGAGCGGCGTCGACCGTGGCCTTTATCAACTTCAACACCGCCGGGTGGAACGGTTCATATAAATAGGCGATCTTCTCGTTCCCCCGGTCGGCGGCCAAGGTGTATTGAATCAGGTCGTTGGTTCCGAGGCTGAAGAAGTCACACTCTTGCGCCAATACGTCCGCGCTGAGTACCGCCGACGGGACCTCGACCATTATACCGACCTCGACGTCCTCTTCGAAGAGACGCCCCTCTTTTCTCAACTCTTCGCCGACGTCGGCGAGCACCTCTTTCGCCGCGCGCAGCTCCTCCACGTCCGAGATCATGGGAAACATGATTTTAATTTTCCCGTAGACGGTGGCGCGCAGTATGGCGCGAAGTTGGGTCCGGAATATGTCTCGACGTTTAAGGCAAAACCTTATCGCGCGCAGGCCCAGGTACGGGTTTAGCTCGCGGGCTACTTCCGGGAACGACAGGAACTTATCGCCGCCGATGTCGACGGTCCTGATGATGGACGTATGGGGAAGTGACGCCTCGGCGACTTTCCGGTAGGCGTCCAACTGCTCCTCCTCGGAGGGTAAATCGCGCCGGTGGAGGAACAAGAATTCGGTACGGTACAGGCCGACGCCGTCGCAGCCGTGGCGCTTCAGGGCCTCCAATTCCGGCAGCAATTCCACGTTCGCGGAGAGCTCTATCCGATAGCCGTCCAGCGTCGTGGCGGGGAGTTCGGCAAGGCGGGCGCGGCGTTTCTCCTCCTCGGCCAGCTCGCGCATCAAGGCCCGGTAGCGCGCCGCCACTTTGTCCGTCGGGTTGACTATGACGCGGCCGTCGATGCCGTCCACGACCAGGAGGTCCCCCGCCCGGACATAACCTATGACCCCCTCCGCCCCGACGACCGCCGGCACCTCCATGCTTTGGGCCATGATCGCCGTGTGGGAGGTCCGGCTTCCCACCTCGGTCACGATGGCGCGGACCTTGCCGCGCGGTAGGGCCGCGGCGTCGGAGGGCGGGAGGTCGTGAGCCACGAGTACCGCGTCTTCGCCCAGGTCCTCGAATATCCGGTAGGCGACGCCGAGGAGGTTCAATACTACCCGATTGCCCACGTCCCGGAAGTCCACGGCGCGCTCGCGGAAGTAGGGGTCTTCCATCGCCTCGAATACTTCCAACATTCCGTCGAGCGTGGTTTTGAACGCGTACTCGGCCGATACTTTTTCCTGGCCGATCATTTTTAGGGCCTCGCTGGTCAACATCTCGTCGTCGAGAATTAACATGTACGCGTCCAGGATCTCGGCCCGAATCGACGTTTTGTGCTTTTTCACCTCGTCCCGCAACGCCGCGAACTCTTCGCGCGTAACGGCGAGGGTGCGTTCCAACCGCACCTGCTCGGCCTCGACGTCGGCGGGTTTTATCGCGCGGCGCTCGACGGTCAGTTCGCGCGGCGCCACGAGGACGGCTTTCCCGAGCGCCACGCCCCGGCTCGCCGATATGCCCGTGAATTCCCTCATATATATCTAGGCGAAGCTCCCGTCTTCCAAAAATGCCGATAGTTGTTCGCAGGCGTGCGCCCCGTCCTTGCCCCCGGCCTCCAGGTAAACGGTCTCGCCCCGCGCGACGGCCAACATCATAACGCCCATGATGGATTTCGCGTTGACCCGCTCGCCGTTTTTCTCCAAGATTATGTCGGCTTCGAATTTGCGGGCGAGCTTCACGAAGGCCGCCGCCGGCCGGGCGTGTAAGCCGAGTTTATGTTTGACTACGACCTCTTTTCTAATCGCGGCCATGAGTTTTCACAGTATTAATATTCCCAAAGCGGCGGCGACCGCGGCGACGAGGTACCAACAAAGTCCCGGGCGGATGCCGATGCTTTGAAGGCCGAAGGATAAAACGACCGCGGCCGCGGCGGCGAGGCCCCCCGTCAAACCGAACTCGCCGTCTTGGCCGGCACGCCATACTACGGCCGCGGTAAATAAGCCCAACGCGAAAGCGGCCACGACCTTGACAGCGAGGGCGAATTGCGGCAGCCGCAACATCTTTAAGTAGGTCGTTATGCGCGGGCCCAACCTGAGGCCGACGCCAAAAAGCTTTATCCTCGCCCAAAATTGAAAAATATTATATATAACCAGCGCCACGATCGCCCACGCGAGGGCGTAACGCGGCATCGTGGCGTTCAAGAATAGAGCGACCAACGCCGCGGCGGGCATTAGGCCCGTCCAAAAGAGGTCGTCCCCCAAGGCGCCGAGAGCGCCCATCATCGCCCGCTTGACGTTGCCGACGTTCGCGTCCACATTCCGGCCGTCGCGTAGTTCGACGTTTGCCACGACGCCCAGAATGCAGTTCGCAAAATAAGGTTGCGTGTTAAAGAACGAGAGGTGCCGAATGACGGCCCTACGCCGCGCCTCGGGCTCCGGGTATTTCATTTTAATAACGGGCCACAGCGCGAAGAGGAAGCCGAAGGACAACATACGCTCGAAGTTGTTCGTGGCCTGGATGAACAACGAACGGACGACCATCTCGGCGCGCGTGCGCCGCGAAATCAGGACCTCACCCTTCTGGCGCGTTCCCGTCATAGGGTTATCGAAACTAAGTAGAATACGGCCGCGGCTCCCGCAGCGCCGGCGCCGAAAGCCAGAACGTTGCGACGTTTCCAATACGCCCTGAGCGCGGCGGCCACGCCCACCGCAGGAGATACCAAGAATACGAGCTCAAAGCCCCGGTCCCACGCGGGGGTGAGCTTTTTTAGCGCCAGGACTATTATTACCGAGCCGACGAAGATGGCCGTCAGCAAGAGGAAAAAATCCTTGAGAAAAAAACGGGCGACGCCCTTGGCGACCGCGCCGCCGAGGGCAAAGGGCCGTCCGTCCAATAGGTCGTTCTCTCCCCGGTGCAGAATACCCACGTTCCGACTTTTAACCCAAATATCGAGCTTGCTCGCCAACACCCCGACCGGAATCGCGAGGGCTGCGGCGGCAACCGCGCGCGAGGCCAACGGCGCGCCGGCCGGCACGGCCAAACCAACGACGGCAACGGCCGTTATGGGCGCACTCGCCGGAGCGTACGCGCCGACCGGGATCTGGCCCACCCACAAAAGCTGGAACGTCAACGCCGCCCAAATCCCCAGCAACGGTTCGCCGACGACGTACCCGAGCAAAACCGCGCCTACCGCCGGTTGAGCCAACATAAATTGACCCACGGCGATATTGTCCAAACCCAGCAGGGCGCCGACGAAAGCGACGCAAACCGCCCGTTCTATGCACGCGGCTATCAGGTGCACGTCCAACATGCCATCAATCCAACGTAATCGCGAACCGCCCCTCAAGGCCGCCCTCGCCCGCGGGCAAGTTCCGCCACGTAAATAACGACGACCCTTGGTAGAATCTTTCGAACCCCCTTCAGAATGGTTGACGGTACGGGTATGAACGCCGGTTATAACGCAGACGGCGTTCCCGGCCGGTTGGTGGTCACGAAAGGCGAAAGCGAATACGAGTCGTCAACCGAATCGCCGCCGTTCTTTTTTCGAGCGCCGGGACGGGTTTAAAGGTCGCGGGGCAGTTTCGGTATGATCCCTACGGGCCGGGCTTGCGGCACCATTTGGAAGTAGACCTCGACGCCGCGCGCCGCGAGGTCGTTAAGAGCTTCGCAATCCTCCCGGCCGACCGACACCCCTTCCATGATTTGCCTTTTCCCGGCGCGGAAATGCATTCCCCCGATGTTCAACTTGCCTATTTCGACGTCCATTTTAACCAGCTCGAGGGCGTCGGCCGGCGTTTCGAAGAGCACGATGGCGGCGCGTTTGTTGAACGCGTCTACGTTTAACTCGGCCGCGGCCTCCGCTAAGCGTAATACTTCTACCTTGACGTCCGCGGGTGCGCCCATCTCCATCATCGTCTTGGCGAACTCGTCATTCGCTACCCGTTCGCTGCACACGAGGATTGCATTAGCTTTGAGGTAGCGCCCCCAACCCACGACAACCTGGCCGTGAATCAAACGGTCGTCCACCCTGTAGAGCAAGACGCCCATATTCGACGGACGGGGTAGTTCGCTCAGCGGAGTTTTTCCGCCATAACCGCCCGGACGTCCACGATGGACTTCCGTCCGGCTTCGACGATCTTATTGACCAGGGCTTCCAAGGGATAAAGGTCGCGGTCGATGGCCGCTTCCAGGACCATGGGGAGGTTGACGCCCGTAACGACGGCGGCCTGTTTGGCTTCCTTTTCGCTCACCATCCGCGCGGCCACGTTCGAACAAGAGCCGCCAAACATGTCCACCAATATGAGGACCTGCTCGGCGCCGCCCTGCTCGAGCGTGCGCCAGGCCTTCTCGATCTCCCGCTCCAAATCGTCAAGGCCCTGGTCGCTGCGCAGGCCGACGGCCCGGAGCGAGGGAACGCGCCCCATGATCATGGCGACCGAATTTATCAACTCCTCCGCCATCGCCCCGTGGGCCACTACCATAATCCCGATCATAATTTACCTTTTTTACTTGCGGAATAGTTCATCTCGATCAACGCGCGCAGTTTTTCGTCAAAGGTGCGGGCGGAGTCGAAGCCGTAGCGTTTCAACAAATAATCCAGCGCCGCGACCTCGATGAGGGAAGACACGTTCTTGCCCGGGACTACGGGGATGACGATGAAAGGAGCCTCGACGCCGAGGATGTTCACGACCTGCCTGTCGAGGCCGGTGCGGTCGTATTCCACGTCCGGGTCGAGCAACTCGATCTTAACCACGAGCTCCACGTTCTTGGATTTACGGACGGCGCGGACGCCGAACAATTGTTTTACGTTCAGGACCCCCAACCCCCGGATCTCTATGTGTTCGCGTATCGTCTCCCGCGTGTCGCCGACGAGCTCGCCCGTTATGCGACGGCGGACGTAAACCACGTCGTCGGCCACGATGCGATGGCCCCGTACGACCAAGTCCAGCGCGCACTCACTCTTCCCCACCGCGGCGGGCCCGAGGATGAGAACGCCCACGCCGTAAACGTCGAGCAGGTCTCCGTGGAAGGTGAGCCGGGGCGCGAACTTGTCGCGGAGGTAATCGGAGAGGATCGCTATGACGTCCGTGGTGCGGCGCCGCGACAGGGCCACCGGTATCCCGCGGTTCCGCGCGGCGACTTTTAACGCGGGCGGCGGCCTGCGCCCACGCGCGACGATAAAACAAGGGAGCCCTTCGCGAGACGTAATTTTATTAAAGACCTCGGAGCGCCGTTGTTCGGTCAGGCTGGACAGATAGGAGAGTTCCGTCATCCCGAGTACCTGTATCTGGCGGTGCGCAAAGCGGTCGAAGTAACCGGCGAGCGCAAGGGCGGGCCGGTTTATCTCCGTACCGCGCACGCGTCGGTCGAAACCTCCGTTGTCCTCCACCGCGGACAACTTCAGCGGCCCGTGCATCTCGGCCAACATCTCGCCGACCGTTACGCCGACGGGCGGCTTGGTGCCGCCCAAAGATAGCTCGTCGACGTTGACGGCCCTTCTACCGTGCTTCGCCATGCGCGAGTTAGACCTCTTCCTCCTTTATGACCGCCAGGACTTCGTCGGGCGTCTTTGCTTCCAAGAGGCTTTTTCGGACCTGTTCCTTTTTGAGAAAACGGGATAGTTTGGCCAAAGCCCGTAGGTGTTCGCTGTCGGTAGGGGCGCAAAGCAGGAAGAATAGTTGTACCGGCTTCTCGTCGAGGGCCTCGAAGTCGATCCCTTTGGCCGCACGGCCGAACACGGCCACCAACTCCTTGACGATATCCGGGTGGCCCTGGCGCGGATGCGGGATCGCGGCGCCGTTTTCGAAACCGGTGCTGCACAAATTTTCCCGTTCGCGCACGGCCTTAAGGATCGCCAGCTCGTCCGTTATCTTGCCCGTCTCGGCCGCGAGCGAGACGAGTTCGCGGAGGACCCCTTCTTTATCCTGGGCCGTAAGTTCCATTTTAATTCCCTTAGAGTCGACGAACTCCGAAATCTTCACCACACGATCACCTCGCATTTATTTCACCGGGGACCAACCCGAGACGGGGCGGAGGCGCGACTTAAGGTTCGATAAGGCCGATGTGGCCGTCTCGTCTGTGGTAGATGACGTTTATATCGTCCGTCTCGGCGTTCTTGAAGACTAAAAAATCCTGATTCAACAAATCCATCTCCATGACCGCTTCCTCGATGGTCATGGGCTTGACGGGTATTCTGTCGACGCTCACCACCACGCGGCTATCGCGGTCGCGCGCCATGGCGCGGTGGTCGTAAACCGTCATCATGGCTTCGCGGATTTTTTCCGGGCGGGCGACCCGGCGGCTCTGGATCCGGCTCCGATATTTACCAATCTGTTTTTCAATCTTACTGCAGGCCATATCAATCGAGGAATACATGTCCGCGGTATTGCCTTCGCCCCTTATCGTCAAGTGGTCGGCGGTAATGGTAATTTCTGCGATGTGGTGGTACCGCTCTATGCGCAACGTTACCAGGACGTCCTGAACGTCGCGGAGTTTCTTTGAAATTTTATTTACCTTTTTATCGATGTAAGTCTTCATGGCGTCGGTAACGTCAACGCGCTTCCCGGTGATCTGCAAACCCACGTCCACTACCTCCGACTAACCGCTGATCGTTTCGCGCTCGAGCGGTGTCTAAGGGTTCGACACCTCGTTAGTTTATCATAGACGGGATTATTTTTTCAAGAAGCACCGGACTCCTTCCTCGCCGTTTTCAGGCGCCGATAGATTTCCCCCGCTCGATAGGAGGAACGTACGAAGGGTGCGCACGCCGCGGCGACAAAGCCGGCCGCGTAGGCCGCGGCCTCGAGTTCCTCAAAGGCCCGCGGCTCCCAGAAGCGGGCTACCGGCATTTGCCGCTTGCTCGGCCTCAGGTATTGGCCTATCGCCACCGCCATAACGCCGACCCGCCTTAAATCATCTAAAACGGCCAACACTTCGCTCTCTTCCTCCCCCAGCCCGACCATCATAGCGGACTTCGTTGTTGCGCCGGCCTCGGCCGCCCGGGCGAGCACGTCGAGGGTACGCCGGTAGTCCGCGCCGGGCCGGACCTCTTCGTACAAGCGAGGAACGGTCTCGACGTTATGGCCGAAGACCGCGAGAGGCGCTTTCGCGAGACGGTCTACCGATGGGAGGGAACCGCCGAAGTCCGGGGCGAGGACTTCTACCTCTGCGTCGGGGAGAGTTTTCCGCACGGCCTCGACCGTCGCCGCCAGGTGGCGCGCGCCGCCGTCGGCTAGGTCGTCTCGGGTGGTCGAGGTGAGGACTACGTATTTTAGGCCGAGGTCTCGCGCGGCGCGGGCTACCTTTTCCGGCTCGGCGTCGTCGAGCGGCGCGGGCCCGGGCGATACGGAACAAAATCGACAGTTACGCGAGCATCCCGGGCCCATTAATAAAAACGTGGCCGTATTATCATCGCCCATACACCGGCCGCGGTTCGGGCACCGAGCTTCTTCGCAAACGGTGATAAGGCCGGCCACGGCGCGTCGCGCCGGCCCGCGGCCTACTCTCTCCGCTACCGGCCGCCGGAGCCAGGCGGGCGCGCGTTCGCTTTCGTGGTTTCGCATCCTAAGGCCGGTGCGTCGCCAAGCCCCGCCAATCCTCTAAAGCCTCGGCCACCAACTCGCTATAGGTCGGGTGGATGGCTATAAATTTGTCCATATCGGCGACCGTCGCCCCGCAAGCCGCTGCCGCCGCGGCGACCTGGACGATCTCCGCGGCCTCGTGCCCGACCGCGTGGGCGCCCAGTATCTTTCCGTCGTCCTCGGCAGCAAGTATCTTGAAAAAGCCGTCCACAAAGCCGTCCGCGCGGGGTCTCCCGAGGGAGCGGTAGTCGACGCGGCCCTCCCGCGCCGCGATGGCTCGCTGTAGGGCTTCCTCCGCATTTAAACCCATCCCCGCGGCCTCCGGCTCCGAGAAAACGGCCCAGGGTATGTGGTCGTAATCCATTTCCCCGTGCCTCCCCAAAACGTTCTCGAGCGCGACCAGGCCCTGGCGGGTCGCGACGTGCGCCAACATAGGACCCGCTCCCGCGGCGTCGCCCGCGGCCCAAACCCCCTCAGCCGTCGTCGCCATAGTTGGCCGCACTTTTATGCGACGCCTTTCGGTTTCGATGCCTAAGGCCGCGAGGTCGTCCTCGTCGACGTTTGCCCGTCGGCCTACCGCTATCAGCGCGCGTTCGGCCTCGAGGGTCCGGCCGTCCGAAAGGTGGGCCGCGACGCCGCCCTTGCGCCGCTCCAACTTCTCTACCCTATCGCCCACCGATATCTCGACGCCGGTCCGTTTCATCAAGGCGGCGAGCCTGCGCGCGACGTCGGCGTCGAGGCCGGGGAGGACCTGGGGCATCATCTCGAGCACGGTTACCTCCACGCCGCGGCGGTTACATATGGTCGCCCACTCCAGCCCTATGGCGCCGCCTCCCACGACCAGGATACTCTTGAAGGCCAGCGGCGAGTTAACCAGGTCGTCGCTTTCGAGGACGAGCTCGTGGTCAATGCGGAAAGCCGGGGGTGACGACGTAACGGAACCGGGCGCGTAAATTATCCCGTTCCGCGCCCGCAGGACCGAATTCCCGTTGCCCTCGACGGTTACTTCGCGGCCGCGGCGGAGGCGGCCGTGCCCCCGGACCAGTTCGACGCCGCGTTTGGCAAATAAAAATTCGATGCCGCCCACGAGGCCGTCGACCAGTTTATCCTTGTCCGCGACGACCTCGGCCCAGGGGCGCGGGTCCGCGACGGCGCTCCGGCGGCAATAAAACTTCGTCGGGATGCAACCGACGTTGAGGCAAGTCCCGCCGACGTGCTTCTCCTCTACCACGGCGACGCTTGCCCCGCGGCGGGCGGCCCGGATGGCCGCGGGATATCCCGCCGGCCCACCCCCTACGATAACCACGTCAAATTCTCTTTTTTCTGTCATGTTTACCCGGGAGCTTCAGTTCTTTGCGGTATTTCGCGACCGTCCGGCGCGCGACGCGCACGCCCCGGCCCGCGAGCGCCGCGGCGAGCTCCTCGTCCGACAAGGGCGCACTTTTATCCTCCACGTCGATAATATCTCGAAGCAGGGATTTGACGTGTTCCACCGACATCGGGCCTTCGCTCGCGTCAACCTTCCCGGTGAAGAAAAGCTTCAGCGGGAAAACGCCCGTCGGCGTGTCCGCGGTCTTGTTAGCGACGGCGCGCGAGACCGTCGACACGTGGAAACCTACCTGGTCGGCCACCTCCTCCATCGTAAGCGGTTTAAGGCCGGGTTCGCCAACGGTGAGGAAATCGCGCTGGCGTTCGAATATGGCCGCGGCAATTTTCTCGAGGGTCCGGCGCCGCTGGTGGACGGCGCGTATGAACGACGCGGCCGCGGTTAGGCGGTATTTCAGGAAACGGGCCGCCTCTTCGTCCGAGCCGTCGTCGGCCGCGAGCAAATCCCGATAACCGGGGCTTATGTACAAGCGCCCTAAGCGGTCGTCGAGAAGGGTGATTTCTACGTCGCCGTCTTCCAGGTCGACGCGGATGTCCGGGAGTAAGACCGGGTTTATTTCGCCCCCGAACGCCCGCCCGGGTCGGGGCTCGAGACTTTTTATGTACGCCACCGCGGCCTCGAGTTCCTCGAGCGGTACCTTCAAGCTCCGCGCCAATTCGGCGGGGGATTTGTTTACGAACGCCTCCAAACGTTTATCGATGATTACGCCCGCCAACGCCGGCGCCTCGTCGCCCGCCGCCCGCCACTGCAAACTCAGAGCTTCTCTCAAGTCACGCGCGCCAACTCCCGGCGGGTCGAGCCGTTGGACGATTTCGATTAAAACCCGCTCTAGTTCGTCCTCACTCGTTCCGACCTCCCCGGCGAGCGCCGCGAGCGGCAACCTGAGGTAACCGTCCCGGTCGAGCGCCGAAACGGCGCACGCGGCGAGCTCGAAGTCGCGACCGCTCAGCTCCGACACCTCTAGCTGGCGGATTAGATGTTCGGCCAAAGTGGCGGGCGGCCCCGACGCCGCGGCTAGCTGGTCGAACTCTTCGCGGCCTTCGGTGAAGTAGCCCCCTCGCGACGCGGTCTCGAAGTAGTCTTGCCAGTCGATGTTCTCGAGGCGGGCCGGGGACGAAGGTACGTCCTCTCCTAAGTTGAACGCCTCGGGCTCCCACTCCAATAGCGGGTTGACCTCCAGTTCCGCCTCGATCGCGGCCTCGAGTTCCACGTTGTTCAGCGTCAGAAGCCGGAGCGACTGCTGAAGCCGCGGCGATATGATTTGGCGTTGTTCTAGTCGTTGGGTTAGTCTCATGCCGTTTGACTTTGCGCCGGGGCGGTTACATACGGAACCTCTCGCCCAGGTAGATCTTTCGCGCTTCCGGGTCGTTGATTAATTTTTCGCCGTCGCCCGATATCAGAATTTGACCTTCGAACATTATGTAGGCGCGGTGGGTTATCTCGAGGGTCTCGCGCACGTTGTGGTCCGTTATGAGAATGCCGAGGCCCGCCTGCTGAAGCTGTAGCACGATATTTTGGATGTCCTCCACCGCGAGCGGGTCGATTCCCGCGAACGGTTCGTCGAGGAGAAGATAGAGGGGCTCCGAGGCGAGGGCGCGCGCGATCTCGACGCGTCGGCGTTCGCCGCCCGACAAAGTATACGCCTTCGCTCTCAACAGGTGGTCGACGCCCATTACCTCGAGGAGCTCGAGCGCGCGGCGGCGGCGGTCGCGGGAGCTAACGTTCATAACCTCAAGTATGGCGAGGATATTTTCCTCGACGGTCAGTTTTCGGAAGATAGAAGCTTCCTGGGATAAATAACCCACGCCCCTCCGGGCACGCTTGTACATAGGCAGTTTGGTCAACTCGTCGGGGCCCAGGAAAATCTTCCCCGCGGTCGGGTTGATGAGGCCGACGATCATGTAAAACGTCGTCGTTTTACCGGCGCCGTTCGGGCCCAAAAGGCCCACTATCTCGCCCGGCTCGACCTCTATGGAAACGTCGTCCACCACCCGCCGCCCGGAATAGACCTTTACCAATTCCTCGGTCCTCAGGACGGCCGTGCCCTTTTTCGCCTGCGCGGCCCTCGACGGCGAGATGACCTTCTCTACCGCCTCTTGCGGGGCAACCTTAGCCACTCGAAACCTCGCGTCCCTCGGCCGCGGGCGTCTCCTCCGTGAAGTACGAGCCGTGCGCGTGGCCGAAGACGACGATGCGCCGCACCTCCCGCTCGGAGACGAATACGGAGATGCGGTCGCCGGCGGTTTGCGTCACGCCGCTCCGCCCCTCCGATTTCGCCGGCCGATATATTCCTTCGGCGTTACCTTCCACGACGATTTTTTTTACTTCGCCGTCGTTCATTGCTATCCGAATGCGGTCGCCGGCGGCGTCGATTTGCTCGCCCGTCTCTACGCCGAATTCGTCGAAGGGCCAATAATGTCCCTCGGCGTCGCCGGTGATGTCCACTTGCTCGAGCACGCCGTCCTTAAATAGGCCGTCAATAACCGTGCCCGCGGCCTCCACCCGCCCGGAGGGCGTCCCATTCTCCTCTTCCTCACCCGCGGCGCCGCCACTCGGCCCGGCGGCGACGTCGACGCCCGCCTCATCTTCATCATCCGCCGTGCCTGCCATTATACGTTCGCCGGTCGTCTCGTCGACGAGCTCTTCTTCTACTCGAGCCGGCGCGGCCTCGTAAGCGGCGGCGGTTGTCCCCCCGGGCGCCTCTCGTTCGCCGGCTTCTTCCTCTTCGCCTTTTTCCTCGGGCCGCGAGAAATATAAAATGCGCGCGGACCCCTCTACGAGAGCGCGCCGTAACTTTTCACCCTCGAGGTAGAGCGTGATTAAATCGCCGGCGAGGCGGCTTTCCTCCTGGCGTACGACGGGCTTGCCGCTCAGCTCGACCCTTTCTTCTTTGCCGAAATATTTCAACTTCTGGCCGTAACCGTCTACGTCTTCGGAGACAATTTTTACGCTGCCCGCCGCTTCGCCGTACTCTTCGTCGGTCCACATCCGCATGATGTCGGAAGTAATTACGATCGGCCTGTCTTTTTCTAATACTAAACGCGGGCTCTTGGTCGCTACCGCGAGCTTATCCTCGCGGTGATACTCGGCGTATCCCGCCGTCAACGTATACTCCTGAACCGGGTTCCTTACCTTCACTTTTCCCAACAGCGTGGCCAGCCGCTGCGCTTCGTACGAGTAGGCCTCGTCGCACGTTATCGTCGTATCGCCGTGTACGATGACAACGTTCCCTATGCCGTGTAATACCTGGTCGCCGGCCGCGTAATAACCCTCCGTCACGTCCGCTTCGACGTGGTAAGGTATTTCTTTTTTCTTCTCTTTCTCAGCCGTGTCGCGAGCCGCGCCCTTCTCCGCCGGCCTTTTTTCTTTCTCGCCGCCGGCCTCCTCGCCGACTAACGCCAGGTAAACTGAATGCGACGGCCCGTCCTCGAAATTCGCGTCTCCCCCGCCTTGCGCGAGGGAACCGGACGCCCCGGCAAAAGCCGCGCCGGAAGATATTAATAATATACTTAAGCAAAGATTGCGCTTCGGCCTCATATTAAATAATTTAAAAGTATAAACTCGCCTTTGCGTCGAACTCGTGTAAAGACTTTATCGAGGGGTAATCGGGGCCGCGGGGCCGCGGCAATATGGCACGGATTACGAACTGGCCGTCGTCGTATATGACGGTCGTATAGCCGTCAAGGTAGGCCTCCCAGAGAACGCGCGTCGCGCGCTCGTAGTGGCTCCAGAAGTAATCTTCGGCGAAGCGGCCGGAGAAAATGTGGGTCGCACCCAGGCCGTCGACGTAGTCCGCTACGGCGGAAGGGTTTTTCAATTTTGCTACGCTCGTCAAAGTTTGTGACGCCTCGAAGAACGAGTCGTATATAGCGGGCCTTTCCAAGTATAGCAAATGGTCGTTAAAAATCATCAAAATAACGGCGTCTTCGGGGAGATTATCGTTAACGAATTTGTCGGCGGGGTAAACCGGCGCCACGCGGGTCAGGTACTCGTCCGCGTCGCGGGTTAGTAGGTACCTAACCGCGTCAGCCACGTAATAACAACAGATCACGGTATTGACGGCGTAACCGAAGGCCACGAAGGCGGCTATCAGCACGATGGCGGCCCCGGTTCGTAGCGTTCCTTTAAACTGCGCCGCGGCGTACGCGAAGACCCCGGCGGCCGTAATCGCGAGCGTTCCCAGCGCGGCGCTCAGGAACCGCAACTGCTGTGAAGCTAAAAATGCCCAAGCGCCGAAATAAAATACGGTATATAGGATAATGCGCCGCCGCCGGAACCATAAAATCGACAATAGGAGCGTGGCGATGCTGAACGGTAAAATTATGCCGTCGAACTTTTGGTAACCCTGGTCGGCCTGGACCGAGACGCGGTACGGGAGCAGGAGATAATCGAGCGGCGCCCGGCCCATCCCAATCTCCTTCTGCCATTTGCCGAGGTGTTCGGCCATCACGGGCGTTATGCCGCGCCCGCCGAAGACGCCGTAAAAAGTGGGGAAAAACGGGTTTCCCCTCTCGACGTACGCTTTTGCGAGCCAAGGCAACGCCATGACGAACGCCACGGCGAAGAAGACGGCCAGGCGCCGTACGGTAACGCGGCGGCGGTAGAGGTCGAGGGCGAGGACGGGCGCGAAGCCTATCAACGCGTACGTGCCCGTATACTTCACGCCGAGCGCGGCTCCCAGGAGGAGGCCGGCCAGCGCCGCGTCGCCCCTGTTATGAAGGCCGCGTAAATAAACCAAAAGCGACATCAGCGCAAACGTACCCAGTATCATGTCTACGTAGGCGGAGGTAAAATAGGCCAAAAGGGTGGGGTTAAGGAAGACGAACGCCGCGGCCACGGTCGCCCAAAGGTTGTCTAAATAGCGGCGAGCCAAACGCCAGGTCGCCACCACCATAAGGGCGTTGAGGAGTGACGGGACGGCCGCCGCGCAACCGACGCCGTCCCAGAGGTAGGCCCACGTAAACATCATCTCCGCACCCAACGGCATCGACGCGTACGCCAAGCGCGGCAAGTAGACGAAGCCGTGGGCCTCGGCGTAGACCTTCGGCACGTAGATGTGGTAGACCAACGAATCCCATTCGAAGGGCGGGAGGCCGACGCGCACGAATACGGCCGCCGCCAACGGCAACAAAACGGCGGCGACGAGCGCGGGCCCGAGCGTCAGTGAGGAGAGGCGCGCGCGGAAAAAGCCGTCCGCCTCTCGGCCGTAACGCCACAGGAGCGGGGCCGAGAGCGCGAGCATAAACAGAACGACGGCCCGAACGACCCAAGGAAACAAGAGGTGCGCCGCGCCGAGGGCGAAAGCGGCCAAGCCGAAGGCGATAAACCCTAAGGCGAGTTCTATTTCCCAATATGATTCGCGTTGGCGAAATATAAACCGCGAGGCGAGGCGCCCTACGAAATACGCGGCCCACGCAAGCGCGGCGAAGAGAAATACGTGCACCGCTTCGTTTGCGAAAGTCGCCAGGGAGACGCGGTAACTGGGGTGATAATAGAAAAACGCAACCAGCGAGGCCGCGGTAATAGCGCCTACTATAATTATCGGGACGATAGCCTTTAACTTAGCCAGGGCCGCGCATCACCTCGGTGGGAAGTCGTACGTACGTCTTTTTTAACGCCAAACCTACGAATTATACAGCCCGTCTTAGCCAATATCAAGCGTAATAGGCTGAGGTTAAAATGACTTAGGCTGTTGGTGAGAGAAGGACCTTGCGGGCGGAACCTTCGGCGGGAGGGGTCAACGTAAAACTTCCAGGACCGCCGGCCGCGACGTCGGCCTATCGCCCACCTCGGCCGCGGCGCGGGCGTAGCGAAGGGCTTCCGCCAGGCGGCGGTCGTCGTCGTAGTGGAGGGTCATAAGGACGTCGCCCGGCGATACCGCGTCGCCCGTTTTTTTGTGCAACACGACGCCTGCCGCGGGGTCGATTTCGTCCTCTTTGGTGGCCCGGCCGGCCCCCAGCGCGTTCGCGGCGCGCGCGACGGCGAACGCGTCCAGAAGCGAGACGTATCCCCCGTCCTCCGCGAATACGTTGGCCGACGCCGCGGCGCGAGGGAGCCGCTGCCGCCACTCGCGCGGTGCCCCCTGTGCCCGGGCCATCTCGTCGAGCTTCGCGAACGCGTCCCCCGCCTCGAGGGCGCGCGCGAGGCGAGTACGCGCCCCCTCCGGGCCGGCGACGCCCGCGGAAACGAGCATCTCGGCCGCGACCGCCGCCGAAACCTCGAGCACGTCGCCCGGGCCTTCCCCTCGGAGCGTCGCCGCCGCCTCCGCGACTTCGAGCCCGTTGCCGACGGCGCGGCCGAGCGGTTGGTCCATGGCCGTCAGGACCGCGGTGGCGCGGCGCCCCGCGGCCTTGGCCGCGGCGACGAGGGCGCGGGCCAAGTCCCGCGCACGCTTTTCGTCGCGCGCAAAGGCGCCCCGCCCCGCCTTTACGTCGAAAACGAAAGCCGGCGCGCCTCCCGCGATTTTCTTGCTCAATATACTCGAGACGACTAAAGGCAGGGCCTCCACCGTCGCGGTAGCGTCTCGAAGCGCGTAGATAATCTTGTCCGCGGGCGCTATGGCGCGGGCCTCGGCTATGGCGCAGCCGACGGCATCCGCCAACTCTTTCAGCCGCGTCGCCGTGAGCGAACAGCTGAAGCCGGGAATTGCCTCGAGTTTGTCGACGGTCCCGCCCGTGAAACCCAGGCCGCGGCCCGAGAGTTTCGCGACGCGGGCGCCGCACGCCGCGGCCCAAGGTACCGCGACCAACGTAACCTTATCCCCCACGCCGCCGGTCGAATGTTTATCCACGTACGGCCCGGCGCCCAACGAAAGTTGCTCGCCTGATGAAGCCATGGCTTGGGTCAACGTTGCCGTTTCCTCGGTCGTCATCCCCCGAAAATATATGGCCATAAGGAACGCGGACACCTGATAGTCCGGCAGCTCGCCGGCGACGAGCGCGCCCACGAAACGGCGCCAATCTTCTTCGCCTATAACGTCGCCGTCCCGCTTGCGTAAGATTAGCGTTTTGAACCACGAGTTCATTACGCGCTTATTTTAAAAGCCGCCCACCGGCGGCCTAAATATTCATTCATCACCCTCTAAGATTTTATGGCGTCGTAGGCCAAGCGAACCGCCTCGGCGACGAATACGACGCATAATTTGTCGTGGACTTCTTCCCGGCGGTAGGCTTCGATACCGGCCGGGTCGCTCAGGTTAAAGCCCGTCAACTCCCGGCACGAGACGTCGCCGAAGCGGTTTTGGAAAGCCTCGACGACGTAGTCGGCAAGGCGATACGCCCGTTCTTTCGCCTCGCTGTCCTCGCCGGTATCTCTGCCCTTCCGCAGGCCGACGACCATCAAGGCGCCCGCGAGCGCCCCGCAGAAGTCGCCGCGCCGGCCTATGCCGGCGCCGAAGCAGGTGGCCACGCGCGGAAAACACCGCTGCCCGGGCTCGACGTGTTCCGCCACCGCGGCCGTTACCGCCTCGGCGCAATTGAAGCCGTCTTTGAACAAGTCCACCGCGCGCGCGGCGAACCCTTCGGCTACGTTCTTTTCGTCAGCCAATCGTAACACTCCTCCGAGGCGTTCCGGCCGCCGCGCAATACGCAAACTCGTCGTCGCCGAAGATTAAGGGGGCGGCCGCACCGGCCTACGAGGTCGCTTAGCTCACCTTTCGCCCGAGTCAAATTTACCCGCTTCCCCCTTCGCCCTTTCCTTCGCCGCCGGAACTCCCTTGGCCCAGGTGGAATCTCAGCCAACGTTCTTCGCCCCAAGCCTTGAGCTGAGTGGAGTAAATTTTGGGTCGGCCGCCGAACTCGACGTTCTTCTGGGCGTATTTGGTGCAATCGTTTATCTCGGCACATTGGGCGCAGTACCGGTATCCCCTTTCGTCGAGGCAGGCTACGATTCTACAACCGGCGCTATAACAAGAGCCGACCGGACCTTGGCACCCTTCGCACGCGACCTTCTCGGGCTCGACGCCCATTTCGCGCGCGAGCTCGACGACGGCTTGAGGGTCGTCGCCGTGCGCGGCGACGTAGATTCGGCACTCGCCGCAAAATTTACCACACCGGCCTATCAGCTTTCGGTCCATAGGTAACCTCAATCGTTTAAAATCTCCAGAAGATCCGGCGCGATCACCGCGGCCGTTACCTTAAGCTCCGACTGTCCGACTATACCCGAACGTACGAACGGCTCGGGCATAGGGACGGACGCCGGAAATTCGACGAAGCCGGAGGCGAAGGCTCGTTCGCCGGCGGCGATTTCGGCGCGCGCGTCTCTATCGCCCGCGAGCGCGCGGCGGCACAGCTCCATTTTCTCCTCGAGGTTGACGGCCAGCGCGGCGTCCTCTTCTTGCGCAACGCTCGCCAAAAGCGCTTGTTCCGCCGCACGCAAAAGTAACGGGATATATAACCCCGCCCACATGTACGCGTACCCCAAAAGCTTCCACGTACGCGGGTTATGAGGGCGGCGGTTCACCTCCCATACGAAGAGGTCGATTTGCTGCCATACGGTCAGGCGGCGGTTGAATTCCCTCAATAAATCGTCCCCCTCAACTTGGGGCCGGGGCCCGTCTACCTCGTCCCAATAAATGCGACAGCGCGCCACGGCCGCGGCGGCTCCCTCCGCCTCGAGCAATCCCTCGATTTCCTTCCAAACGTTCTCTTCCACTTCAGTCGACCTCGTCGGGCTCCAAACGGCCCTCCTCTATGAGGAAGCGCTTGAGGGCCCTCACTGTTTCCGCGTCGAATTGCGAGCCGGCACCCTCCGTGATGACGTCCACCGCCTGGGGGACCGTCATCGGTCCGCGATAGTGACGCCGGGAGGTCATGGCGTCGAAAACGTCCGCGACCGCGATGATCTTGCCCCCGAAAGAAATGCCGTCGCCGGCCAGGGCTTCGGGGTAGCCGGACCCGTCGAGGCGTTCGTGGTGGTGGGCCGCCACTACCGGGACCTCTTTTAAACGCTCTTCGAAATGTATTCGGGCGAGGATCTGTTGCGTGTAGAAAACGTGCTTCTTGATCACTTCGTATTCGGCGGGGGTCAACGTCGTAGGTTTGCGCAGTATGTCGTCGGGGAGCCCTATTTTGCCGTAATCGTGAAGCAGGGCCGCGTAGCGAATAACCTCCACATCCTCGGGCGGGAGCCCCAGTTTTTTCGCCGTGCCCACGGCGTAGGCCATCACGTTGCGGCTATGGCCAGCGGTAAGCGGGTCACGGGATTCGATGGTCTCGGCGAGGGTATCCACCAAGCTGTCGAACATCCGCTTCCGGGCCTCGAGGAGCCGCGCGTTTTGAATGTAGACAGCCGCTTGCGAAGCGATGGCCTGAAGGAACGTCACGTCGTCCTGCGTGAAGTTACCCTCGGCGCGATTAAGGCACTGGAAGGCGCCGAGGCGCTCGCCGCCGGGGTCGTCCATCGGGACGCACAGGATGTTCCGGGTGGTATATCCGGTTCGACGGTCGATCTCTTTGTTCCAGCGCGGGTCTCGCGTAACGTCCGAAACCACGGCCACTTCGCCTCGCGTCGCCACCCACCCCGCAATCCCGGCATCCTCCGGCATCCGGATCTCGCGGGGCTCGCCCTCGGCTACCACGGTCCAGAGCTCGCGGCGCTCGGGGTCGTGCAGGAACACGGACGTGCGTTCCGTCCCCATGGCCTCGGAGGTCCGGCGGGCGACCAGCGCCAGAAGCGCGGAAAGCTCCACCTCCTCCGAAAACGCCCGCGATATGTCGACGAGGTTGCGGAGGCGCTTTTCCGCCAACCCTAAAAAGGGCGCGGCGACGTCGTTTTTATTCTCTGTCGGCATACGAAACCTGGGTCGGCGAAAGGAAACGTTTCAAGACGCGCCTGACGCCCACGTCGACGAGCTTAGAGTCGTGTTTCTTCAACAGTAACGCGGCAAGGGGCTGTAGGTCTTGTATCAAAGCCGCTTGACGGGGCCGGCTGAGGAGCTTCGCCGTCAACGAAAGTTCGCCCCGGAACAATTCGAAAAGGGCCGCGGCCAGTTCTTCGTCGCGCGTCTCGGGGTCTACGGCCACAAGGTTCTTGAGGATCAAACCGCGGTCCAATACCCCTTTGCCGTACTGCCAGCACCCCCGCAAAAGGGGCAAGCCGTTGCATTTCGCCCCCGCGAATTCGTTCAACCGGTGAACCGCCTCTCGGCCCACTTCCTCCGACACCGCGAACGCTACCTGCGCGAGGAGCTCGTTATAAATCTCGATTAACGCGTCGGCGCCCGAAACTTCGGTCGGCGGCGCGGGTCGTTCCTTGGTTTTAACGCCCGCCGCGCGGATAACGCCGGCTTCCAGGAGGCGGCACGCCACCGAACAAGTTTCGATATCCGAGAGGTTGCTCGCCGCGGCGACGTCGACGACGGAGCGGCGGCCGTTGATCAGCGAAAGTACGTGCCACTGCTCATCGTTGAATTTTACTTCCCCTCCGCCCTTGGCCGGCGCCGGGACGACTTCCAGTATTACGTCCAGGTCGGGAAGCATTCCCTTGATGCGGTTCCACTCGTCGACCGCGGTCGCGGCATCTATGATTATCCCCTGGATATCGAAGCCGACGGAAATCTCTTCGGGCCACGCCTGCTCCCACTCGAGGAACTCGAAATGGCCGCCCCACCAATGGAAGAGGTTCGTTATAATCATGCGGGCTTGGGTTTTGAGGCCGGCGACGAGCCGCTGGTGGGGCAACTTACCGTGCTCGAGGAGGCATAGGCCGAACGGCCGGCCGGATTTATCCTGCGACGCCCGCGCCGCCTCGACGGTTTTCGCGTCGATATACCGTTCGCGCACGAGGACGCTGCCCAACTTCTCGCGCTCGTCGGTGCTCGAGGCGTAGACCAGCATCCCCTCGCGGAAGTATAGCCGCTTCTCTTCCGTCCCCCGGCGGATGGAAAGCGCGCCCGTCTTCCTCGCCGAGCTTAAGAGCTGGAGGATGTCGGGAAGATTTATGGTCTCGAGGTCGCCCTTTAATGCCATAATAACGACGTTCGCCCTTTTTTAAGTATAACCTCGGGCTCGGCCTTGCGCAACCCTTTTGAAGACCTCAGTCGCCGCGCCGGACGGAAACTTGCAGGCCCTAATCGTATTCGTCCTCTATCTCCCCCACTACCTCCTCCACGATATCCTCCTGCGTTAATATGCCGAGGGCGCGACCTCGGGCGTCGTGCACGACGGCCATGTCTACGCGGCGGGCCCGCAAACGCGGAAGAAGGGCCTCGATGCTCTCCTCCGGGGAGACGAATAGGGGCGCCCAAATAAAAGCCTTGACGGGGGTGTCCGCGGGAGATGCGATGAAGTCCCGCGCGATGACGACGCCGACGACGTTCTCGCGGTCACGTCTATAGATGGGATATTTCGAGAAGCCGCTCCGTGCCAAGGCCGCGACGACGTCGGCCTTCGTGCCCGTATCGGGCAAGGCGACGACTTCGGTCAAGGGGACCATTACCCGCCCCGCGGTCGTCTCGCCGAAGTTGAAGATGCGCCGGATCATCCGGCGCTGCATAACCTCGGTCCGGGTTCGGGGCACGCGCGCCGTCAATATGGCGCGGAGCTCCTCGCGGGTCGCGAAGGGCAACCGTTCCGCGCGAACGCGGACGAATCCGAGTAGGCCGCCCGCGACGACGTTGACCACCCAGACGATCGGCCTGAACGCCCTTTCCAAAACGGCCGTGACTCGCGCGAGCGCCATCGCGAAATAGTCCGCGTCCTCGAGTACCAGCGACTTAGGAATTATTTCGGAGAACAACGTTAGAAGGATCGTCATCGCGACCGCGGCGGCGGCGACGCCCGCGGCCTCGCCCGCGTGGCGTTGGGCCACGATCGTCAAGAGGGAAGTTGCAACGACGAGCGATACGTTATTGCCGAAAAGAACCGAGGTGAGGAAACTGTCGGGCTTCTCCAAAAAGGAGAGGACTTGAGCCGCGCGCCGGTTGCCGGCCTCGGCCAGGTGGCGCAGCCGCATCCGGTTCGCCGCGATGACCGCCGTCTCGGCCGACGAGAAGAAACCCGCGGCGAATACCAACGCTAAAACGAACAATAAGTAAAATACGTCCACTTAAACGTCCCGCCCCCGTAACTTCTCGACCATCACCTCGGCAATACGATGGGGTTCCGCGGCTTCGACGGTGAACTTTAAGTCGCCCTCACGGTACTCCTCACCCACCGCGGGTATGCGGCCGAACCGGTTCAGAAGATATCCCGCGAGCGTCTCCGCTTCGGCTTCTTCGAGGTTGGCGCCCGCAAGGTCGTTGAAATCTTCAAGGTCCGTGTCGGCGGCCACGACGAAGCGCCTCGCGCCTACGTATTTTATGGGCGCGGCCGCGGGGCCGACGATTTCACCCAGAACGTCCGTCATCGTCACTAAGCCGTCGAGGGCGCCGTACTCGTCCACGACCAAGGCGATGTGGGTCCGGTTTTTAATAAAATCGACGAAGAGACTGACGGCGGATTGGCTGGCCGTTACAAAATGCGCGCGTCGGACAAGGCTTTTGACCGTCGGGGGAGGTTGTGCGGCGCCGAGCAGCATATCCTTGACGTAAAGGACCCCTACTACGTTCTCGAGGGCGCCCTCGTAAACCGGGATGCGGGCATAAGGCGAATCGGCGACGGCTCGTACGGCCGCGTCGAACGTCATATCCGCGCTAAGGGCGTATATCTTGGTCCGGGGGGTCGCGATTTCGGCCGCGGTGCAGTCGGCAAAGGCGACGACCCTTTCGATCATCTCCCTTTCGACGTCGTCCAAAACGCCTTCGGCCTCGCTCTCCTTGAGGAGGCCGTAAATGTCTTCGACGCCGGGCTCGAGACTTCGGCGCGGCGGCCTGTGCGCCAGAAAATCGGCCAGCGCCACCGCGGCCCGGTTTAAGGGGTAAAATACCCAAAATATGAATTTGATAAAAGGCGAGGTGAGGGCGGCGCCCCTTTCGGGCCACGCTACGCCCACCGTCTTGGGCAGCGTTTCCGCGAAGATAAAAACGACGGCCGTCGCCGCCGCCGCGGCGATAGGCGGCCCGTATAAAGGATGCGCCCGGACACCCAAGGCCGTCGCGAGGGAGGCGGCCGCGGCGAGCGCGAACATGTTACCGATGACGATCGTTACGAGCAGGCGGCGGGGCCGGGCGAGGAGGGAGCGCACGAGCGGCGCCGTAAGCCGGCGGCGGAGTTTCATGCGGCGAAGGCGGACGCTCCCCAGCGAGAACAGCGCACTCTCCGCGGTGGAGAATAACGCCCCGGCCACGACCGCGGCCGAGAGCAATAAGGCAAGCGTAAAATTACTCAAACCCATCGCGGCCGCTCCCCGCCGGCGTTAGCGAGTTTCGGCCCAAAGCCCCACCGTTCTGCTGGTGTAAGCCGCGTAGGCGTCTTTGCGGAAGAGGAGGCCTACGAGCCGCGAAGGGTCAACGCGGCTCACGACCGGCAGGCTTTCGACGTCAAGGCGCTCGAACTTGTCCCACACCGTGTACAACGTCTCATCCTCCAAAACGGTAACGACGTCGCGCTTGCATAGTTCTTCCGCCACGACGATCGTCGAGAACGACGGCTCGTTCATCCAACGCCGGAGGTTCTGCATCGAGATCACGCCCGTCAGGCGGCCGTCGTCGTCCACGACGGGGAAAGAATTCTGCCGGGCCTCCTGGATAAATTGCACGAGGTCTTTAAACAAAGTATTGCCCTTCACCGTTTCGAAGTCGCGCCGCATCACGTCCCGGGCGTTTATGGACTTCAAGACGTCGACGTCCTTGCCCTCGCGCAAATAGATGCCGGCGCGTCTTAGTTTCGTCGTATAAATCGAGGAGTCGCTCAAACGGCGCGCCACGAGGAGCGCGATAACGGTCGCGGTCATCAACGGCAGTATAATAGAATAATTGTCGGTCATCTCGAATAGAATGACGACGGCGGTCAACGGCGCGTAGGTGGTCCCGGCAACCATCGCGCCCATGCCCACGAGGGCGTACGCGCCCGGCTGCGCGGTGAAGTTGGGAAAGACCTCGCGCGCCAACATCCCGAACGCGCCCCCCAACATCGCCCCCATAAACAAAGACGGCGCCAGGATCCCGCCGGAGCCGCCGGAGCCGAGGGTCGTCGTAGTCGCGAAAAGTTTCGCCAGTAAAAATATCAACAACAAGTACAACGGGTATAGGCCGCTGACGGCGACGTCCATAGGTTCGTAGCCGGTTCCGAGAATTTGGGGCGTAAAAATCCCTACGGCACCGACCAACGCGCCGCCTAACATGGCTCGAGCCGGCGGCGGTATTGCCCGCAAAATCTTTTCATAGAAATCTTCCTGGCCGTAAAGGGCCCGCGTGAATAGGACCCCCACGAAACCCGCGGCCACGCCGAGTACCGCGTAAAGCGGAAGCTCTCCCCACGACCTGAGCTGAAAGTGTAACACCGTGAGCGACGGGTGGTTGCCGAAATACCAGCGCCCCACCGCGGCCCCCACGACGGAGGACAGGACCACGGGAGCGAAGTTGGCGAAAGCGAAGTCGCCCAGGATCACCTCGAGCGAAAACAGCGCCCCCGCGATGGGCGCGTTGAAGGTCGCGGCGATGCCTGCGGCCGCGCCGCACCCGACCAAGGTCCTGACCCGCTGGCCGGAAAGGTGCAACACTTGCCCCAAGGCGCTGCCGATACTCGAGCCGGTTTGTACAATAGGACCCTCCCGGCCCGCCGAGCCTCCGGAACCGATGCAGATGGACGAGGCCAAGACCTTGATAACCGCGACCCGAGGCCTGATTATACCGCCGCGCACCGCGACCGCGCCCATTACCTCGGGCACGCCGTGTCCCTTGGCCTCGCGCGCGAAATAATACACGAGCAGGCCTACGACCAGGCCGCCGCCGCCCGTTATAAGCGGGAGCGCCGCGCGGCCGTACGGCAGCGTCTGCTCGGCCCAACCCCAGGCGCGGCCCAACAACACGAAGTTAAAGAAACCGATCAACTCGCGGAAGACGATGGCGGCCAGGCCGGAGGCGAGGCCGACCATCACCGCGAGCAACACCGGCCCCACGTACCGCGTACGCGGAAAGCCGTAAAGCGAACGCATAAAGCGCCTAAGGCCTTGCCGCCATCTACCGTCGTTGGTCGCCACAGCCGGAACGTAGAACGCCGCCGCCGCGCCCCTTAAGGAAGTGCAAGCTTATTAGGGGTAAAAGCGGTTCAACATCCGCGGGAACGGGATGGCTTCGCGGATGTGCTTAACGCCGCAAATCCACATTACGGTGCGGCCGAGCCCCAGGCCGAAGCCCGCGGTCGGAACCGCGCCGTAACGCCTAAGGTCCAAATACCACTCGAGCGGCTCGAGGGGAAGTTCGTGGGCCGCGATGTTTTCGAGGAGGGTTTCCAAATCGTTCTCGCGGCAGGAGCCGCCGACGATTTCGCCGTACCCCTCGGGCGCAAAGACGTCCATCGAGTAGGTCAACCGTCGGTCGTCTTCGCGCCTCTTCATATAGAACGCCTTGGCCTCGAAAGGGAAATATTCGACGACAAATGGACGGTCGAATTCCTCGGCGAGCGCCGTTTGCTCGTCGCCTCCCAGGTCTTCGCCCCACGGCAAATCGCGGCCTTTGGCCGAGAGGACCTCGCGCGCGCGCTCATAAGAGACGCGCGGGAAGGGCGGCTTCGCGCGGCTTAGCGCCCCTACGTCGCGTTTCAGGAGCTCGAGCTCGGCGCGCCGACGGGCCAAGACGGCGGCCACGATCGACGCGACCAGGTCTTCCGCGAGCGACACGTTTCCCTCGTGGTCGAGGAACGCCGCCTCCGGTTCGACCATCCAGAACTCCATGACGTGGCGCCTCGTCTTCGACTTCTCGGCGCGGAACGTGGGGCCGGCGCAATAAACCTTTCCCAGGGCCGCGGCCGCGGCCTCCATATACAGCTGGCCGCTCTGACTCAGGTACGCCGGTTGGCCGAAGTAGTCGGTCTCGAATAACGTCGTCGTACCCTCGCACGACGTGGGCGTGAGTATGGGTGCGTCCACGCGTACGAAGCCGCGTTCGTCGAAGAAGGCGCTTATGGCGTTCTCAACGGTGGACCGTATCCTGAGAATCGCCTCCTGCCGCGGCGAGCGGAACCAGAGGTGCCGGCGGTCCAAAAGAAAGTCGACGCCGTGCTCCTTCTTCTGGATGGGATAATCTTCGGCCACGGATAAGATATCGAGGTCCTTAACGAGGAGCTCGACGCCGCCGGGCGCCCTGGCATCCTCCCTTACGGCGGCAGTAATCCGCACGGACGATTCCAACGTCAACTTGGCGCAACGGGCGAAGACCTCGGCGGGGGCGGCGTCCGCGGCGCACACCGCCTGTACGCGAGCCGTGCCGTCGCGGAGCTGAATAAAATAGAGCTTCCCGCTGCTGCGGAGGTTAAAGACCCAACCGCCGACCTCCACCTCTTCGCCGACGTGGGAGCGTAATTCCTCGAGCCAAATACGCGTCATATCGTCCCCGGGGCGGCCCCGGCGCCGTGGATTACGCCCCGCGCGCGAAGGTCGAGCCACGCCGCGAGCGCGCACCCGAAGAGGACGATACTCATGAACTGCGGCACCGTCAATCCTAACGCGAGCGGTCCGTGGTCGCCGCGAAAAAACTCTATCGCGAAACGGTAGATCGAATAAAGTACGAGGTACCCCCAGAATATCTGGCCGTCGAAGCGGCGATGCCGCCAGGCTACGACCAGTATTACGAAGATAACCAGGTTGGCGGCCGAGGCGTAAAGCTGGACCGGGTGAAAGCGGATGCCCAAGCCCGGGGGCCCGACGCCCCACGGCAGCGACGTAAGTTTACCGTAGCAACATCCGTTTAAGAAACAACCTACGCGCGTAATGGCGTACCCGAGCGCGACCTGAGGGGCTACGAGGTCGGCGCCCAACCATACGGGGATCCCTCGGCGCTTCATAAACACGATAGCGGTTACGGCGGCGGCGAAAAGGCCGCCGTAGAAGATAACGCCGCCGCGCCATATCTTAAGGACCGCGAGCGGATCTTGAATGTAGGCGGGTAGGTTGAAGAGTATAAAAAAGACGCGCGCGCCCACGATAGCGGCGATAACGACCCAAAAACCCATGTCGATAAAGTCGCTAAATTTCAAGCCCACCTTGCGCGCGTTCCGCGCCGTTATCAAAATGCCTAAAATAAAAGCGACGGCTAACGCGACGCCGTACGATTTTATCGCTATCGTATCCGTGATTCTCCAAATTACCGGATGCAAATTTACCTCCTAGCAAGCCGAAGGCTTGAATACCTTATTCGGGTTTGATGCTCAGGTCGTCGAAGTATGCGGTGGCGCCGCGGGCTTCTAAGCCAACGCGGCCCTCAAGGAGGCCGATGTCGGTAGCCTGGCCGACGACGGTCCCGTTTATCTCCATCGCAAGGTCGTTGCCCGACGCGGTAGCCTTTACCGTAAACGGCATCCCCACGCGCAAGGCGGGGACGCGGGCCCTCGCGAGGACGGGCGGCTTCCCGCTCGCGCGAATCTTCACGATTCGGGCGATATTTTTCGCCGGCACGATTTCAAATGCGTAGCGCTCTCCTCCCCGGGGGTTTACCCTCAGGACCAGGCCGGCCCAGCCAAGGCCCCTTTCAACGCTCTGGACGGTGATCGTACAACTGGCCGAGTAGTTCAGCCCGGGATCGTATTTTACGCCGACCAGCGCATCCCGGACCTTCAGCTTTTCTTCCTCGAGTTTGACGAGCGTACCCTTACCCTTTTGCCACACGGCGAAATCCTCGGCCGTTACGGTGGCGAAGTCGTGCTTGAAACCCTCCCGCCCCGCCCCGAAGCCCGCCTCCTCGAGTATACCCGAAAAGTAAAGGACCAAAACGCAGGCCACGGCCAAAAGAAAGGCCGAGCCGGCGACGAGCGCCGCTATTACGTAGCCCCTCTTACTCTTCTTCTTGGGTTCTGCCGGCGGCGGCGGGGCCTCCTCCTCCAGCCGGGCCGGGACCTCTTCCTCGGGTATAGGCGTTTTGGGCGCGGGGGGCGGGGCCGGCCTTTCCGGCGGCTCGCCTTCGTCACGCGGCGCTTCGGCCTCGTCATAAGCGGCTGGCTCGCGCGCCGGAGCGGGCACTTCCTCCGCACGCTTAGCGCCGCAGTTTATGCAAAAGGTCGCTCCCTCTTCGTACGCCGCGCCGCAATGCGGGCAATTTTCCTCCGTCATTTTCGACCTCCGCGCCGATGGGCGTGTCGGGGACCGCTCGAGTTTCGATATATCCGGCGATTGCCGGCGTTACATAAATTTAAAACAAATTAGCCAGCCGCGCAGCTGAGCCCGCTTTACTCATCCCGGAAAATCCGAATTAATTCCTTAAATTCAATTTTAGGTGAAGTACGAAACGACCTCGTCGCGGCGCCGCCTCGCCGGCGCGTGAGTTTCACCCTTGTTTTTATCGCGGTGCCCGAGCGCTATCATGGCCAGGAGTTCCCAATTCCCCGCCGGCTTTACCAGCGCTTCGATCTCTTGTTTCGCGACAAGCGGCCCCGTCATCCAACAACCCGCGTACCCGAACGCGTGAGCCGCGAGCAAAATATTCTCAATCGCCGCCGCCACGCTTTGAATCGACGCGTTCTCCCGCGTGCTTACCGAAAGTTCGGGCGCGTACCTGCTCAAGAGACGCTCGAGTAGCGCCCGATAAGGCTCTACGAAACAACAAATTAAAGCCGACGAGTTATCGAAAAACGTTATATACTGGAGGTACCCGTCAAAACTCTTCGCCGCGCTCGCGGACGATATCCTCGCTTTTATTTCCGCTACCCTCGCGGCTGCGGCGTTTTTAATCTTATTTATTAAATCTCTATTCGTAACGACCGCAAAATGCCAAGGTTGTTGGTTCGAACCGGATGGCGCATACAGGCCGGATTCGACGATTGCGTCCAGGTGCTCGCGCGGTATAGGCTCGGGCGACATCGCCCTTACGGAACGGCGCGTCTTAACGAATTCGACGAAATCTTCGGGCTCTATGACCATCTTATAATTATTATTAATAAAATGGGTTTAAATGCTTAATAATTAAGAAGTTTCAAGCTCCATTCTTAGTCGTTCTTTGGTCACGACGTTGTGAGCGCGGGACAACGGCTCGGGGATGCGATAGCGGGGCGACAGCTCCAATACGAATTCCTCGGCCCAGGCGAGGCGGCTGCGGTGGCCTACGGATACGTAAACGGGCTTCACGCCGGCGCGCGTTCTCAACACGGTGCCGATACGCTCGCCGTTATGCGTGAGCGACGCGCGGGACCCTTTGGCCTTGCCCAGGCGCTTCGGTTCCCTGCCGACGAGGCGCGACTTGGCGCAACCGATCGTGGGAACGTCGAGGAGAACGCCGAGGTGGGAGGCTATGCCGAATCGGCGCGGATGGGCGATACCCTGGCCGTCGACGAATAAAACGTCGATCATGTCGCGCAGCGGCGCCAAGATATCGTAGCAAAGGGGCGCCTCGCGGAAACTGAGCAAGCTCGGCACGTACGGGAACGGCGTAGGGCCCTTCCGGCAAATAACGTCCGCGATTTCGAGGTTGGGATATGAGAGTACGACCGCGGCGCCGACGTTCAAAGAACGGCCGCGGTGGTAGGCGACGTCGACGCCGGCGACGTAGCGTATCGAACTGGGGCGCGACGCGTACTTGACGCGCGAGGCCAATTCCCGTTGAAGACTTACGGCCTCTTTCAGGTCCTTTGGGAAGTAAGGCTTCACTGTATTAATTAGTACCGGGAGGTTTGGTTATCGCGACCAAAACGACGCCGAAACAAATCAAAAACAAGCCGACTACCCTGACCCACGTTACCTTGTCGCCGAACAACCACCACGAAAGGAGGAAAATCAACACGTATCCCAGCGCGATCATAGGGTACGCGTACGAAAGTTCGGTCCGGCTCAACACGACGAGCCACGAGACGGACGACAGGCCGTAACAAAATAAACCCAGGAGTACGAGGGGCCTGAAAATCGTCGTCAATAGCGCCCTGTTCAGGCCGGTAATGGGGCCTTCCGCCGATACGCCTTGCTTGAGAAAAATTTGACCCGTAACGCCGAGAGCCACGGAAAGCAAAATCAACGCTATAGTCTTCACGGAACCTCCGCCGCGCCAAGGCGCGAAAAAGCTTACGAACGTCGCCGCCGGCGCCGACGATTTAAATCGCGTATGCCGTAATATAGTCGGGCCACGCGTAACGGCTTCAAGCGTATCGCCTCCGCGGCGCAAGTCTCGCAACAGCACAAGCACTGGATACATTTCGCCGGGTCTATCGAGGCCACGTCGCCGCTAAGCCGCGCCGCGCCCACCGGGCACGACGCGACGCATTGCTCACAACCGTCGCAGCGGTCCGCTACTACCGCGGGCCTGATGACGAACTGGCGGCCGGCGAAGCGGAGCAAAGGCCGGGGCAAGTGCCGCAGCCATAAGCTGCCGGGTGCCGCGACGTCGCCGAAAACCAATTCCGCGTATCCCTCCCCCACCCATACGACCTCCGGGTCCGCGGGGGCAAGGCCGCGCTCGATGCTCAATTTAACGGTCAATACGTCCTCGGGCGCGAACCCGAGCATCCGCGCCAATACGACGTCCACCGCGGCGACGTTGTCCCCCGCGACTACGACGTTGAATTCCCTCGCGTCGCCCGACGCCGGCCCGTCACCCTCCAAACCGACTACCCCATCCACGAATGTGAACGTCGGCGCCAGGGCCGGAATGAGGTCCACCAACAGCTCGGAAAAATCTTCCGGGTGCGGCGCCCGCCTGTGTAACTCGGCTTTTGCCAGGCCGGGAATTATCCCCAGGCAATTCTTCACCGCGCCCGTAAGGGTTGTCAGAAAATGGGTCTTCAGCTTGGCGACGCCGATTACCGCGGCCTCGTCGCAGACGCGGGCCACGCGGATTTCGTCAATAAAACGGCTGTTTACGCGCCTGGTCACGGAGCCGCTCGCCTCGAAAGACACGAGGGGTACGCCCGCGGCTCGAGCCGCCGCCGCGGCGCCGGTGTTCTCCCAAACGCGCTTTATCCCCCGAACGGCCCCGGCCGGGCTATCGCCGACGATCACCTCCCGGCCGCGCTCCCTCAGAATAGTCGCGAGTACGCCGATGAAGGCCGGGTGCGTCGTAACGGCCCGCGCCGGCTCCCGCGCGGCCATTAAATTGGGTTTGACGAGGGCGGGCCGCCCGGGCGGCGCCACTACGTCCCAACCGCCGGCCGCCTCGGCTAACGCTTCCAGGACCGGCCTGATATCAGCTTCCTCGTACGAGTAAGCCCGAGCTACGAAAACCCTTACGCCGGCCCCGTCCGTATAGTCGCTTCCGTTGCCTATCAAATTATTATAATACACGCCTTAACCTATTTCAAGTAATTTAAAGGCGCATATTGAAAAGGGTGAACTATTTTTCTTTGGAATTATACCCGGCAACCGGGCGATGCACCGGCTAAGAAATCTCATAAGGGCGAGGACCGCGAGAAATGAGCGACCTAACTCCCGCGACCTCCCTCCAGGCGGAAGCGCTCGGGGAGAAGCTCGTCTGCTTTTTTTGCCACGTAGCCGCCGGCGCCTTCTTCCCAAATCACCGTCGCCTCCGGCCCCAACTCGGCGATGACCTGGCGACACGCGCCGCAAGGGGGTGCCGGCCGGTCCGCGGCAATAGCGAGCGCGATTATTTGGCGTGCGCCCCCCGCGACCGCCGCGGCCACGGCCGCCCGCTCCGCACACAGGCTCAAGCCGTACGAGGCGTTCTCGACGTTGACGCCGACGTACACGCGGCCGTCGTCGCCCAGCGCCGCGGCGCCGACCTTGAAATCCGAGTAGGGGGCGTACGCCCGCTCCCGGGCCGCGCGCGCGGCCGCCATCAGCCTTGCGACCTCTCCTTTTTCCACGACAGACCTCCGGTTGACGAAAGGGCGCCTACCCGCGAAGGCCGACGCCCCGGCTCAGGCGCTAAAAGATCACTCCGCGCAAACCGCCGCCGTCCACGCGCCGCCGCGGAACCGGGAACATACGACGAGCGTGAACTCCCGGCCGTCCAAAAGCTCGATAACGTTGCTCTCGGTTAAATCGAATTCGCAGAGCTCGTTCTCCGCGGCGTCGAAGACCTTGACGTGGAACTGGGCGTCTTCCGGCGAGTCGAATACGATTTCGACCGCGTCGCCGCGGGCGGCGACGTCGAATTTGTTGGCGTCGTTCTCGTCGCGGAGGAAGCCGGCGTACGTCACGGTCTTCTCGCCCGGCGTCCGGGCCACCTTCCGCGCCGCCGACGCCGAGGCCGGCGTCGGGGTCCATTCCTCGGCCTTCTTCGATGAGCCGCACGCCAGGAGCGCGCAGCCGAGCACCGCCGCGACCGCGGGCAGTATTAACGCGTTTGCCTTAAGGGAAGCCCGCACCGTTTTATTCTTTAGAAATTAAACCTTGTCGCCGCGGAAAGCTATCAGACGGGGCCGCGGTTGTCAAGGCTTTTTCCGGTGGCCGGCTCTCACGTATTACGCGAAGCGACGCGAGATGGCGCCCGCCGCCGTTTTACGTTGACCGCTATGAGCCAAAATGATATGCTGGCGTCTATCATGCCGGTCTCGGCCTTACTTTTAATAATCGCCTCGGGCCTTATCTTGTCGGTGTGGAACCTCTTGGTCAAAAAGGCTTCCGACCCTTCGGTTTTCTTTTTGGGCGCCGTAGTTTTCGGGCTCGCCCTATACACGCCGGCGTTCGTCTTGATAATAGCCCCCGGCCTCGAGCCGCCCTCGTTCCAAGCGGCGGCCGCGACGGCGCTCGCCGGCTTGACCGAAGGAGTCTACTTCATCCTCCTCACGCTGACGTACCGGCGGGGCGACCTCTCGCTCGTCTACCCCGTAAGTCGGGGCTCGTCGCCGCTCTTCATCTTGGCGGGGGGCGTACTGCTCCTCGCGGAGGGGGTTACGGTGCTCGGCTACGTCGGCATCGGCCTTATCGTAGCCGGCATCGCCGCGGTCGCTTGGCCGGGCCGCGGGGCCCGCGTCACGGCCGTCGCCGTTATCCTGTCATTATCCACGGGCGCCTCCATCGCGGCCCACCACGTTTGCTACAAATGGGCGCTGGGATTCGTTCCGTCCTACGCGGTAATTTACGTGGCGTGGTCGATAGCCGCGGTGGCGCTCGGCGTTTATTGCCTCGCGACGCGGCCTTTTTTCGCCGCGGCCCGTTACCTATACAACCATATATTTGCGGCCGTCGCGGTAGGCGTAATCGCTATAGGGGGGTTTCTATGCGCGCTCGTGGCCCTCAATATGACGTTCGTCTCGTACATGGGCGCGGCGCGCAACGTAGGCATGATATTCAGCGTTATCTTCGGCGCGCAACTATTGGGAGAAGGGGCGCGTTGGCGCCGCCTGGCCGGCGCGGGAGCCATTACGGTCGGCGTGGCGTTTATTGCCCTCGCGTAATTGCCCGCCCCCGGGCGTAAAAAACTAGGCGAAAAAGCGCTACAACATCCCGACGGTCGTGGCGTACGCCTCCACGTTCGCGCCCGGCGTATAATGCAGCGCCAGCGCTTCGTCCGGTTCGTCGTTGATCCTCGTGTCGGGCGCGACGACGGCGCCGAGGACTTTCCCGTGTTTTATTAAAATATTCGCCGCCCGTTCGCCGGCAATAATCGAGATCAAGCCCGTAATTTTCGACCTGCCGGCCCAGGATAAATATTCCTCAATATTAATAACCGACGACGGCATCCGCGCTACGGCGACGTGGCCGGAAAGGCCCACCGCAATCGCGGAGGCCGCCTCCTCGGCGAGGCGGTATAATTCGCATTTTCGGCTCGCCTCGCCGAAGACCTTTTCGAAGGCCGGCCACGCTTCCTCGCCCCGCCGGAAACTATCGCAATCCCAAACCAGGCCGCCCACCGCGGCCCCCTCGATAAACAAAAACAAACTCCACTCGCCTTCGGGCGAACCGACGGTACAACAACCGGTAAAACGGGACTTCTCCAGCTCGTCCAAGAGCTTAGCCGGCGCCTCCGCCGAAAGCTGGCCCGCCGGTTCGCCCGCGGGCAAAACCGGCAGCGGCGGAACTTTCGCGGGGGGCGCGACGGCGGATATATCGAGCTTGCCCGCGGCGAGGGCGTCCGCGACGCCGTCCGGTACGTTCGTAGGGAAATCTTCGTCGGCCGGTATGACGTCTTCAATAAAACGATACTCGCCCTCCCGCCACCCGAGAACGGCCTTGACCGCGGCCTCCCCCTCGCCTCCTTTGCCGGAGGCGTGTTGAGCGAGGCCGCGCTTGAAAGTTACGAAAACGGTTTCCCCTTCGGGCCCCTTGAAATGAACGACGCCGTAGGCGCGGGCCCGGTGAATGGCGGCGAAAACCTCCGCCGCGCTAATTTTCTCTAGTTCGCCGTTTTTTTCGATGTCCATAGCGGCCGCCGTACGTAACTTGAGACAAAACCAGGCGAATATAACATACGCGCGCGAGCCGGTCAAACACGACGATAACGGAGTTGCGCCGCGAACGAAAAGATGTTATTTTAGGCCGTGGCCGTAAAGACGACCAAGCATATCGAACTCGAGGTGTTCGTTACGCTACGGGTCGTGGACCGCGTGGCGCTTACGGCGCGCCAGGCCCTGACGGAGCGCCTCGCCTACGACGACGTTCTCGCGGACCTCAAGCGGCAAGATTATTACCGCGTCGCCGTCGCGGGAGAAGAGGCGGAGGCCTTGACTTACCTTCGCCAGATCGCGGCAAACACTACTTTCTTCGCTAACCCGAACAAGGAGACCTGCGCCGTAGAGCACGTCACGCGGCCGCTCTCGAAGGACAACCGGTACGTCGCCCTCGTCTACCCCCACGCGGGCCTTTTCGACGAGTCTTTGCGCCGGTACCTCGCGCAAGACTTGGGGTACGACCGCGTCGTCGCCGCGGGGCGGGGCGTCGCCTGGACGATCGAGCTCGCGCCCGGCGTCGACAAGAAGTACGTCGAGGAAATCCTCGTCGCTCGCGAGCGGACCCTCGGCTTGCTCCTAAACCCCCATGCGGAGAGATACGAAATAGTTTAGCGTTCGCCGAATATGGCCCTCCCGACCCTCACCATATTCGAACCTTCCTCGATCGCCAGCTCAAAGTCGTCCGTCATCCCCATCGAGAGGAAGCGGAACCGGGGCCCGAGCGCGGGCGCCATTTTTTCGAATAGCGCGCGGAGCCTCCGGAAAGCCCTGGCCGTAGCAAGCGGGCCCTCGCCCAGCGGCCCGAGCGTCATCAAGCCTTCCAACGCGAGGTTCGCGCACGCGGCCGCGTAGCCGACGAGGTCCTCGGCCTCCTCGGGCGCGACGCCGAACTTCGTCTCCTCGCCGCTCGTATTCACCTCGAGTAGGACGGGAACGGTCTTCCCCGCGGCCGCGGCCCTTTTCTGTAGTTCGTCCGCGAGCCGTCGGCTGTCGAGGGATTGGACCATATCGAAAAGGCGAACCGCCTTCCCCGCTTTATTCCGCTGTAAATGGCCTACCATATGCCAGGCGCAGCCGAGGTCGGCGAGCTCGCGGATTTTGGGTTCGGCCTCCTGGACGCGATTCTCTCCCACAATCCGTACGCCCGCTTCGACCGCGGCGCGGACCTCCGCGGGGCCGCGCGTCTTCGCCACCGCCACCAACGTTACGTCCTCCGCGGCGCGCCCGGCACGCGCCGCGGCCCCGGCCATTAGCGTCAAAACCGCCTCCAAGTTATCGGCTATCGTCGGCATTTTTGGGTCCGGGCGGCTTCGGCCTTATGACCTTTGCCCCGGCCAAAACGCCCAACGCGTGTAGATTAGCTAATTCCCGGTGGTCGCAGTGCAGGGTGCCCCGCGCGCGGCCCTCGCGCTCGAGCCGCACCTCGTACCGGCCATCCTCGAGCCACCGCCTGACGACGACGCGCCCGCCCTCCTCAGTTACGGTTAAATCCGATTCGTCCCGCGCGCGGACGCGGAAAGCCGCGACCAACCCGTCTAAAAACTGAATTATCCTGCGGCGCGCGCCGCCCGGCCACCAAGGAGCCGCGATATGGACCACCGCCACAATAGGCTCCAAAGGCGGCCGTTGCTCAAGCTCGGCCTTCAATACGGCTTCCCGGCCCGCTCCTAAGTCGATCTTCTTCTCTTCCACCATCGGTGCCCCCCTGGCCTATCGCGAACCCGCGACACATTCGGGGGCCGCGGTCCGGTTTCGGTTTCGGATACGGTTTAATTTACCATAGGGGCGGGGCCGAAGCAAGTAACTCGGAGGCAGGCCTTCGCTTTGGCCTCGGGCGGCGTTAATCCTTGACTTAAGATGGCGTTTAGAATAGAATCTTTGATTAACGTGGAGGCACGCGAAGCATGCGCCTACCCACGCTGAAGTGGACCGGCGACGCGTTGGAGCTTATCGACCAGACGCTCTTGCCCGGCGAGTTGGTTATCGAACGGTGCGAGAAGGTCGAGGAGGTCCACGAAGCGATACGGCGGCTGGTCGTGAGGGGTGCGCCGGCCATCGGCGTGGCCGCGGCTTACGGCGTATTGCTCGCCGCGCGCGCCGCGGGGAACGTTTCGCCTGAAGAGGTGCGCAACCACGTCGCCCGGGCCGCGGATTACCTGGAGACGGCACGCCCCACGGCCGTCAACCTGTCGTGGGCCGTCAGGCGTATGGTAAGGGCGGCCGAGGAAAAGGGACCCTCCGCGCAAGAACTTTACGGAAGGCTCGCGCGCGAGGCCGAGGCGATCGCGGACGAAGACCGGCACGCTAACCGGCGGATGGGCAAATTCGGCGCCGCGCTCTTGAGGGACGGGGCCACGGTCTTGACGCACTGCAACGCGGGCGCTCTCGCGACCGTCGACTACGGTACGGCGTTGGGCGTCGTCTACGCCGCCGCGGAAGAGGGCAAGAACATTTCCGTTTACGTGGATGAGACGAGGCCGCTGCTCCAAGGTGCGCGGCTCACGGCCTGGGAGCTTATGCAGGCCGGAGTCCCCGCGACGCTCATCTGCGACGACGCGGCCGCGACGGTGATGGCGCAAGGTCGAGTCGACTGCGTGCTCGTCGGCGCCGACCGGGTCGCGGCCAACGGCGACGTCGCGAACAAAATCGGTACGTTGAACCTGGCGATATTGGCGCGGCACTTCCTCGTTCCTTTCTACGTCGCGGCACCTCTCTCGAGCGTCGACTTCGACACAGCTTCGGGCGCCGACGTCCCCGTCGAGGAACGCACCTACGAAGAGGTAACGGGATTCGGCGGCGTACGGACGGCCCCGCCGGGGGTCGGCGTTTCGAACCCGGCCTTCGACGTCACGCCCGCACGCCTGGTCGACGCGATCATTACGGAAGCCGGGGTCGCGAAGCCGCCCTTGGGTCCCGCGCTGGCCGCGTTGAAAGATGAAACGGACCGATCGGCGGTTTAACCGCGTCATCGTCCTCGTCCTCGACGGCGTGGGAGTCGGCGAGTTGCCGGACGCCGGGGATTTCGGCGACGAAGGTTCGGACAGTCTCGGGAACGTCGTTAAAGCTCGGGGGAAACTACAACTCCCCCACCTGGCCCGGCGCGGCCTCGGCCGCCTGTCTCCGCTTCCGGGTTTCGAGAACGTCGCCGTGACCGGCGGTTACGGCAAAATGGCTATGACCGCCGCGGGCAAGGATTCGACAAGCGGCCATTGGGAAATCGCCGGTTTGGTCCTAAGAGAAAACTTTCCCGTCTTCCCCGACGGATTTCCAAAAGAAGTCGTTGAGAATTTAAAGGCCGCGACGGGGTACGAATTTATCGGTAACCGCGCGGCTTCGGGCACGGAAATCGTCGCCCAGCTGGGAGGCGAGCACCTTCGGAGGGGCGCGTTGATACTTTACACGTCTGCGGACAGCGTGTGCCAAATCGCGGCCCATACCGACGTGGTACCGCTCCAGGAACTCTACGGCATCGGCGAAAAGGCGCGGGAGGTGATGACAGGCCCTTACCGCGTGGGGAGAGTTATCGTCAGGCCTTTTGCCGGAGAGCCGGGGTCCTTTCGCCGGTTAAACGACGCCCGGCGCGACTATTCGCTTGCGCCCCCCGCGCCCACGTTACTCGACGAGCTTTCGGCGCGCGGCTTCACCGTCAGCGGCGTCGGCAAGGTCGACGACATTTTCGCCGGCCGCGGCTTCACGCGCTACCGCCACACCGAAGACAACGCGGCCGGGATCTCCGTAATAAAGTCGGAACTAAGCGACGACTTCGAGGGTTTGGTCCTTGCCGACCTCAACGATACCGACACCGTCTTCGGCCACCGCAACGACCCGGAGGGTTACGCTCGCGCTTTGGAACGGTTCGACGAGGCGCTGCCGGCGGTGGAAAGTGACATGGACGCGCAGGACCTGCTACTAATCGTTTCGGACCACGGAAATGACCCCACGACGCCGAGCACGGACCACAGCCGCGAATACGCGCCTCTCCTGGCGTGGCACCGGCGCTTTCAGGGCGCCGTCTCGCTCGGGACGAGGGCGAGCCTCGCGGACGTAGGCCAGACCGTCGCGCAGAACTTCGGCGCGGGGCCGTTGGCGGCGGGAACGTCGTTTTTAAATGAAATTTAAGACGGAGTATTTTTTAGCGATAGCGTGCCTGCTCGGCCTCGCGCCGGCGTGGGCCCAGGAAGAAGGCGGCGAGGGCGAATCTGCCAAGACCATCGACCTGGGTTATTTCTCGGTAAGCGATTCAAGAAATGCAAACACGAGCGTCTCGTACACCGTACCTCTTACGGAAAACGTCGATTTCTCGACGTCGACGTCGCTCGAGAACGGCTACAACCGCGAGGACAACCGGTCCTCGCGAGGCCGTAACACCAGCCTCTCCGTCGACTACGACCCGCCGTCGCCCTGGCGCTTGAGCGTCGCGTACGGGAATACGTATAGTTTGGTTCATCGCCCCTGGAGCGAGGAATACGCGGAGTTCAAAACGGAAAGCTCCTCGAACAACGTCAACTCCTCCCTCGATTACGAATTTTCGGACGATTTAAAAGCCGACTTAACGTTGGGGGTCGACGAGTCGTCGCAAAGGGTCATAATCCAGGAGGGGACGGTCCCGCCGCCCTCGAGCGGCCGCGGCCATAATTACGGCGGCGGCATCGACTACAACCTGACGGCCGCCACCTCTTTTAGCCTCGACTATTCCGGCAGCATCGATTCTTCGAAGATCGAACTCGCGAGGACGCGTACCTTCCCGCCCCGGCCGCCCAAGCTGGTTCTTTCCCGCAAGAAAGGTAACGGCCTATCGGCCCAACTCAACACCAACAAGGACCTGAGCGAAAAGGTCAACCTGAATTTATCTTTCGGCGTTTCGGACAACGTCGCCCGCGATAACCTGGTACCCGGCCTCGACAGCGATTCGTTAAACGGCAACGCCCAGGGCGACGTAACCTACAACGTGAGCTCCCTACTCTCGCTCACCAATTCGGTTACCTTCGGGCGGAAACTGGATTATTATCTGAACAAAGCTATGTACGAAAAACAATTCGACGAGCCCGTATACGACGCGGAGGGGTCCAATTTCACCGATAACGCCACGGTACGTCTGACCCCCGGCGAGCACTCGGAAATAAACGTCGGCATCGAATACGCCGAGTCCGAAAACGTTTTATACGACGATAACAAAAAACTCCCCGACCCCGAACTTTATCCGGAAAAAGCCAGGCTTTGCGCGACCTCCCAAAGCTTCAAAGTAACCACCGACTTCGACCTGGCGCTGGGCGAAGACATAACTTTTCATCTGGCCCACTATCTCACCGAAAGCCGGCCGCACAAATTGCTGTTCGAGAAACAGGACCAAACGACCAAGGTTAATAACTTGGACGGCAGCATAGGCTTCGACTGGACCAAAGATTTACGCGTGGACGTGAATACCGCCATGAACCTCACCCTTTACCGATACGACGACCCGGAGACGGCCAAAAGCGAGGACCTCGACGACGTAAACATCTATCTGAGTACCGGTTTTATATACGACGTAACCCGCGATACGACGCTCGAAATCCGTACGGATATCCGGAAAACCAGCCG
>JABAOC010001347.1_pt3 | contig 45942 bp, 36 predicted proteins | sample 7062161 | NCBI WGS metagenome assembly JABAOC01 (sample SAMN14538625, study PRJNA623070) | marine sediment metagenome | biome: marine biome [ENVO:00000428]; feature: marine pelagic biome [ENVO:01000023]; material: deep marine sediment [ENVO:00002113] | place: India: Gulf of Khambhat ... | reverse complement strand
GGCTTTTTCCATCCTTTTCGAGATATTCGCCAATGGCTTCAAGGTACAAGGCATGAGTCAAACAGAGATCTAGATTTCTGAATGCAGCAGGAAGATCCTTTGCTGATGAAATTTGCATCTCTTTCTTCATTTTTGCGTATAATTTCCAAGCTTCATCAATGGCTGTTTTCACCTGATTCGCGCTGCGGATATGAGCACCACAGGCGGACATTCGTTCCTGAATTATTGCTCTCGTTTTCCAGATAAAATTATTATCAGCAAAATTAGGATTAATCATCTTTTTTGCCAATTCAAATTTCGCTTTGATCGGTTCCTCCGTTGTATCTAAAAATTCACTTTCCTCTTTTGGCTTTCCCTGATATCTTTTCGATATGAACAACGCCGCACGCAAACTTCCGACCTGCCCTGAATTTAAAGCCGATCCACCGGGTCGGTAAACGCCATGAGATCCGTTGACCTCCCCAACAGGGAAGAGATGTTTGATGTTCGATTCCCACCAAATATTTCCCTTCAGACCACCGTTATTATGCTGGGCACAAACCGCAATTTCCAAATATTCTTTGGTGATGTCAATACCGTGGCTTTTGTACAGATCAATAGCCGGCTGATTCATCTTCTGAAGTCTCTCGATAGGCGTACCGAACAATGCTCCAGATTTTTCAAGGTAGGTATATGCCTCTTCGCTCAAAAGATCAAATGAGAAATCCTCAAGCATACCGGCACCGCTTGGGTTCCGCTGGAAGTCAAGAAATACCCTTCTATCTTTCATCACTATTTCTTGATAAACGAGGATGTCAATCAACGATGAACCGTAATTATATACTTTTCGTGGATCAAATGGCCATTGGTAGCCCTTCAGAAAGATAGCCGTTGCCAGTTTGCCCATATCAGGAAAATAATGGTTTAAAAATTCCTTTTCATCATTGCCATTCTGATCAGTGGAAACATATCTTGGAATCACCTGCTGATAGGTGCCTGAAAGATTCCATCGGAATTTAATGGAAGCAATGCCATATTGGGATTCTGTTAGATTATTACCAATAGCCCCGATTTCATAAGCCAGTCCGCTGGAACCAAGCTGGCTTTCGGGATAGACTGAGGTTTTGTAAATGCCTGCGGGGCCGCCAGTTCCCAAAACAACGTTCACCGCATTAAAAACAACAAAACCATAATTCTCAGATTCAAGATTATTCTTATTAAAAGCAATAGCACCGATAACATGCTTTCCATCATCCTGTTTCCCAGTCAATAAGGCAATCACTTCATGTTGATCAAAAATTTTAATGCCTTTGTTATGAACATCTTTTGCCAGTGCTTCAAACATCAGATGCGAAGTAAGCGGTCCGGCAGAAGTTGCTCGCTGCCGTGGGTCGTGATCGGTTTTGTACCCGACATAAGCGCCGTATCGATCATGCGGAAATCGTACACCTAAACTAATGAGATGAAAAAATGCCTGGGCAGAATTCATGGCTTCACAAAGGGCAATATCGCCATGCATGCAGCCGCCTTTGAACAAGTCCTTTGCCATGTCCATTTGAGAATCAGCCTGATCGCCCGCCAATGAAAGCTTATAATAGGTCTGCTTATCAGAACCTGTATTATTCGACGTTCCACCGCCCCATTGATCAGTGACGATGGCAATGTCTGTTTGTCCTTTTTCAAATAAATTCACGGCTGCATTTAATGACGCTGCGCCGCTGCCGATGATTAATGTGTTTAACGAGTAGAGTGGCATGGAGATGTTGTTGATTTTGATTTGGGATTTATGCATCAGGATACCTCTAAAGAATTGTGATATTATGCATTTTTTGATTATGATGTTACTCTATGCCCAACCGATAGAAACAACCCAACGGATGAAAAATAATAAGGTGAAAATCAGTTGGAATCATCAATCCGTTGGAAGAATATGTCTCAGGTTATTTCCAAAGTCGAATAAATCCCGCTTGTTCAAAGTGATGATCAGTTGTCAAGGCTTCATTAATATTGTTTTGTTTCATAATGATGAAACTTATACAATCAACGAGACTCCAATCCTTATCTTGATATCTTTGAAAAAATTGCCATGCTTGGTCATCTAGTGCAGAGTCTATGTGGATAATTTTGAGATATGGGGATAATTTTAGTCCTGAGATAAATTGAACTATTTTTTGTTGAGGTACACGCATATAACTGATCAGGAGAGATATTAATTCAATGATGATATAATTTGTGGTAATAATTTGTCTGTCTTCTACTTTAGCTGTATGATAGATTTCAGTAGCTTGAAAATGAAACGGTTGAGAGGAGTCAGATAAATTTTCCCATCCAGAATTATCGACGAATAATTCGTGCATGTTATTTACCTGTTTCTTTTTTTTTCATTTCATCCATTTGCATCTGCCCCAAGTACTTATCATGTTGATCAGCCAATCGGGAATATCACTATGGAACGCCCCAATGAAGTTCTCAATTGGATCGTCTTCTAATTTTGTGAGAATTGATTTTAACCATTCAATAGCAACTTCTTCGGGTGAGTGACCTTTCTTCTTCGCTTTTTTTACCAAAGGTATATAAATATCTTCTGGTAGTTCTCAATTCAATATATGGTTCATGATCGATTTCTTTTTAGAATAAACTATGAAACTTGTTCATTAAAAGTTAAATGTTTATAGATTAAAAGTCAAGTAAAAATAATTACTTTTTTCTTAGATTAACTCAGCCGTTATATTTTTCAAGAAAACATGGTTTTATCAAACGATTATGAATCGCCACCGCTGCCTTCATTCCTTCAGTTACCGCTTGCACCGCTGTGGTACCACCATTAATAATATCACCACCAGCAAAAACGCCCTTTACCGACGTTTCAAAATGATCATCCACCTTAATCCAGCCATTCTTATCTAGTTCTAAATTTCCCAAGGCTTTTTTTGTTTCTTCATCGATTCTTTGTCCAATCGCCTCAATAACATGATCGATTGGGAAAATATATTCGCTATCCGGAATGATTATGGGCTTTCGACGACCGCTGGCATCAGGCTCGCCCAATTCGGTGCGAGCGATTTTGAGTCCTTTTAATTTACTATTATCAGCCACATAATCCAGTGGCTGGGAGAGAATTAAAAAATGAACACCTTTTTCCAGCGCTTCATCCCGCTCTTTGGGCCAGGCGGGCATTTCATTGAACGATCTTCGATAAATGATGAACACATCCTGTGCTCCGTTTTCCTTTGCCACCAACGCTGCATCGATAGCAGTATTCCCGCCACCCAGAACGACGACTTTCTTGCCAATTGAGACATCAGACTTTGATTTTATTCGTTTCAGGAATGAAAGTGCATCCTCAACTCCAGCAGGACGGGAGGTGACACCAGGAAGCACCATTGATGTAGAAAGTCCAAACCCCAAAAAAACCGCATCGAATTCTTTTTGCATGAACTCTAGATTATTTTTTCCATTTAGTGGAAAATTTGTATAGATTGTCAGACAATTTTTATTCTTTGCTTCGATAAAGATATTGCTTGCCTCTGCGAAGACGATCTCTGAATCGATGCGTTGAAAAGGAATGGTAGTGCCAGGAATACCACCAATCGTCGACGCCTTTTCAAAAATTTCCACATGATGACCCAATTGCAAGAGCCTTGCGGCACAAGCAATCCCAGCAGGTCCTGCACCGATAACAGCCACTTTTTTGCCCGATGATTTTTCAGGAATCCTGATCGTAGTCAGTCCCATCTCCCTCGCCTGTCGGGCAATGGCTTGCTGGATTGCTGAAATCATCACTGGCGCATCATTCATAATCTTTTCCAGACAGGCACCCTGGCATTGCACTTCCACTGGACAGATGAGGGCACACATTTCTGGAAAGACATTTTTCTCAGATAAAATAGAATAAGCTCTTTCAATATCACCTTCAGCATAAGCTTTGATAAATCCTGGAATATCCAGTCCTGCAGGGCAGGCAAGCCGACACATGGGCGAGTCGCAATCGCGACATCTTTTAGCTTCCCTTTTCAAGGTATCAGGTGCTCGACTTCTCGCCTTTCGATATTCTGGTCCATAAATTTCTTTATCCCGAATGACGCAACCTGTTCTGCCGCCATCTCGCATGATCTGGGTGCAGCCAGAGCAAGTCACGCAAACTTTATGTGGATCCATAATGCCCTTTTCCATCAGATCTTTGACCGAATCAGGATAGGCAAATGCCCCTCTGCCCTGACCGATCAATGTTGCTTTACCCTTTGTGACAATGGCTGCTGCAATATTGGGAAAGAAATGCCTTAGCCAGGAATAGCCTGTCCCGACTATTGGCAAATCAGGAAATTCCTGTTGGATTTCTCCAATGATGTTTATTAATCGAACGACACCAAACAACGGATGCTCTTCAGGTGGATTGACACCCACAATAGGAAAATCATACGGTCTGCCGAAGTGCGGGTTGAAATAGGGATTCCCGATACTTATATTCAGTACAGGATATCCAATCTTGATAAGTTCTTGGATCAAAGCTTTCGGTTCCCGCAGATCGGGTTTCATGTAATCTTCTTTATCTACCCCAAATCCGAAGGGGTATTGAATGGCATCATAAACATTGAGACGATTGGTAACAAAAATGCCTTTCACCTCCTGCTTGATTTTTTCTGCTGTCTCCACCAGAAATCGGATTCGATTCACAAAAGCGCCACCATATTTACTATTTTCTCTCGTAAAAGAGGCTAAGAGTTCTGAAACCAGATACCGATGACAGGCTTTGATATCCACACCGTCAAATCCAGCCTGAGCAGCCAGTTTTGCGGCTGAGACATAAATTTCTTGTAAATAATCCAAATCCTCATCCGTAATTAAAGGATAATCCGGCGGTAATTTGTGAATCGAATCGAGGATTTTGCTATGATGGGCAATTATTGGTTTTGGCTTTCCTCCTGGTTTGGAATATCGACCCGAATGAGTTAATTGCAAAATCAGAATCGGATTGTGACTGGGGCCAAAATTCTCTTGAGCCGTTTTTCGAGTTTCATTAACCAATCTTTTAAATATTTCAACATTATCTTTATGAATATAAAGCTGGCTTGGATTTGATCTGCCCTCAGGTACAACGGCAGTGGCTTCAAACCAAAGGAGCCCACTTCCACCTGCCGCAAATCTTCGATAACGCCGAAAGGAGAGTTCACCTGGAGAACCATCAGACTCAGAATCAAATCCCTCCATGGGATGTACAACAAACCGATTGGACGTTTGTTTACCATTAATATTCACTTTTTCAAAAAGAATCCGAATATCATTGGAAAAAGGGAGATCAATACCTAATTCATTGGCTTTCGATAACAGATCATTTTCATCTTTGAATTTAAATCGAGCATGTTTTGCTGGGGGGATTGTATAAAGTGCCATAAAAAATCTCTATTTGATTAAGGGAGTGAGAATAAATAAAACGTATTTCTGTGTTATTTTAAAGTTAATAAAAATAATAATGGAACAATTTTAAGAATTTCAATTAATTTTTTCTTACCCCTAAGTATTAAACAAATTATTCTGATAAATAATATAAAAAAATAAATCCTTTGTCAAGGAAATTATGCAACCACTTAAGCAACTTTATTTCTTACAAAAATCGCTTGCTTTTTAAAACATAGTTGGCTAAATTTTTCAGAAATTTGAACAAAAATATGGTATGAATTATACACAGTTTAATTTTTACATTAAAAATATAACCGTTTACATTTTACAAATGAGACAAAAATGCTATTATCTTATAGAAGGCTTCCTCACAAATTTTTTCTTCTCCTCTTCTTTATCAAGTCCATCATTTTCATAAAGTGCGTCAAAAAAGAACCCACATAGATAGAACTGACCTTCTGGGCAATGGGTGCCGAAGGTGAATATATCGGTCGCCTGATTCCAGAATTTGAAGCAAGAAACCCAGACATTCAAGTAAAAGTTCAGTCGATTACGTGGAGTGCAGCCCATGAAAAGTTACTAACAGCATTCGCTGGACAATCGACTCCCGATATCTGTCAACTGGGAAATACCTGGATTCCAGAATTCCAGGCAATTGATGCACTTTTGGCATTGGATTCATTAATTGCTCAATCTAAAATTATTAAAAAGGATGGCTATTTTGAAGGAATTTGGAATACCAACGCTATCGATAAAAAGGTATTCGGAATTCCCTGGTATGCAGATACGCGGCTTCTTTTTTTTTCGTTCTGATATTTTTCGATAAGTGGGATATAAGAATCCGCCTAAAACCTGGGCAGAGTGGCTCGATCTCTCCCGCAAAATTAGGAGACTTTCGACAAAAGTGCAACAAAAATATGCCATATTTTTCTCACTTATATTAAATGACTGGCAAGTTCCTGTGATCTTAATTTTGCAGAATGGCGGACGATTGTTAAAAGATAAAAACTGTTACGGTGCATTCGATGATCCTACCACCGTAGAGGCATTGCAATTTTATCTATCATTTTTTAAAAAGCAACTGGCGATAAGGACAATGACAGAAGTCTCCAATATTTATCAAGCATTCAATGACGGATTATTCTCGATGATTATCACGGGACCCTGGAATATTAATGAGATTCGAAGACGAACTCCCGAATTAACGGGGAAGTGGAGTACGGCTCGTATACCAACGAAAAAAAATTGTAATTCCATGGCGGGCGGTGCAAGTCTGGTGATTTTTAAACGATCCAAACACCCAGAGCCTGGCTGGAAATTTATCGAATTCCTGTCAGAGTCAGAGACACAAATCGAATTTTTCCGATTGTCCTGGGATTTGCCTGCGGTCAAAGAAGCGTGGAATTCTCAGGAAATTAAAGCCGATAAGGAGATTCATGCATTTTATGAGCAGTTGAATCATGTTGTATCAACTCCAAAAATTGCTGAGTGAGAACAGATTGTCGTAAAAATACAGGAGCATCTGGAAAAAGCACGTTTCATCCTTGTTAGGAATTATCTACGCCTTTTCAGTGAACCTCTATTCTGGAAAGCGTTATTCAACACCTGTTATTTTGTCTTAGTTTGTGGACCCTTGACTATTGCAGCTTCGTTGGCGGCTGCAATTGCGCTGAATCCACGAATGTTACGTTTTAAAAAATGGTTTAGACGTGCATTCTTTATGCCAGTGGTGACCACTTTAGTCGCCGTTGCGGTGGTCTGGCGCTATCTTTGTCATCCTCGATTTGGCGCGATTAACTATTTGTTATCTCTAGTCGGAACTGAACCGGTGGACTGGCTCGGGAATCCACACTGGGCTATGCCAGCATTAATCATTCTGGCGGGGTGGAAAAACTTGGGTTATCACATGATGATCTTTCTGGCTGGTTTACAGGCTATTCCCGACTATCTTTATGAGGCTGCTCGTCTCGATGGCGCTGGCTGGTGACGGCAGTTCTTTCATGTCACGGTGCCGCAACTGGCGCCAACCACTTTTTTTGTAACCATCATAACAATTATCGGCTATTTTCAATTTTTTGCAGAACCTTATGTCATGACCGAAAGGGGGTCCTCTGAACTCAACCTTGAGTATTGTGCTTTACCTTTACCAGCAGGGCTTCCGATGGTGGCGAATGGGATATGCCTCGGCTCTTGCTTTTGTATTATTTTTAATCGTTTTTATTTTAGCAATAGCGAATTTGATGCTTCGAAAAAGAACGGGGGATTTATACGCATGAATCAACGCCTAAAACACAGATTCTCAGCATTGGACTTCACGTTATTATGCTCCTCATATCATTCATTACTTTGCTTCCGTTCATCTGGATGCTGGGAGCTTCTTTCATGGAGAGGGGGCAAGTCAGCTCTTTCCCGCCTCGTTTTATCCCTGATCGCTTTACTTTGGAACAATATATCTTTCTATTTAAAAGAATGAATCTCAGTCGATATTTTTTAAACAGCTTAATTTTAGCTGTTTCCGTCACTGTTGTTTCTATTCTGGTAAATTTGCTGGCTGGGTTTACCTTTGCCAAATTCAATTTTAAAGGAAAACGTTCAATCTTTACTTTCCTCTTATCTTCTATGATTATCCCTGGACAGGTAACGATGTTACCTGTTTTTCTCATGTTAAACAAATTGGACTTGCTGAATACCTATTTTGGTATCATTATCCCTGTCATGGCAAGTATCTTCGGAATTTTCTTAATCAGACAATATTTACAGGGCGTTCCAGATAGTCTATTAGAAGCAGCCCGTATTGACGGGGCAAAGGAATTCACGATTTATTGGCGGATTATTCTTCCATTAGCAAAACCTGTATTAGTCACATTAGCGCTTTTCACATTCATGGGAACCTGGAACGACTTCCTCTGGCCTCTGATTGTGATGACAAGACAGGATATATATACTCTCCCAGTCGCACTGTCAAATTTGTTGGGCGAGCATGCCCCCGATCCTGAATTGATGATGGCAGGTTCTGTTATTACCATCATGCCTGTACTGATCGTTTTCATGTTTTTGCAAAAATATTACATTCAAAGTATTTTGCTTGGTGGAATTAAACAGTAACGTTGATTTCAAAAAATATGCTATTTAATAAAAAAGTATTGACAATAAGCATCAAAAAAATTATATTGTTAAATATAATAATAAATGTAGTATTGTAATACCTATTTACAGGAAAAAATATGAATAGAACATTCCAAATTTTATTGTACATCATATTTTGCTTACTATTTATTACGCCAGTGAAAGCCCAGAAAGCTGAAATGGATAAAAATATTAAACCTTCCATTGAAGAGAAATTAATTAGATTAGAAGAAGGTCAAAACAGTCTTGAGAAAGGGATTGATGATCTTAGATCTGATATCCAAGCAAAATTCAATCGGCTCTATATTTTGCTTTCTTCCATCATCGCTCTTAATGGAATTATGGTTGGTTCAGTTATATGGCTTGCTCGACAAGATAGACCTGTTGGTCAAAGGCATTATGATCAACTCTTGGATAATGATCAAGAGTTAGAAAGAAAAATTAGAAGGTTATCAAAAGATGTTGAATTAATCAAAGCGCGATTAGAGCTTACTGAGTGAGTTCTGCCAATTTTTAAACTGTTAAGACTCAAGGGGACAATGTACAAAAGTATTTGCTTTTAAAAAAACACAGTTTCATAAAAAAATAAGATGAAATAATGGCTTTAAAACTTGTCGAAAGTCGAGCAGCAAAAGAAGAAGAGAAAAGAAAATATCAAGAGATTGTTAACGATCAGAATTGGCTTGCCCAATGCGACAAAGGTAACGATTGAAGTATTCAATATCCTCGGAGACAAAGTGGCAACGCTTGTCAATGAAAAGCAGTTTGCTGGTATCCACTCTGTGGAATGGGATGGAAAAGATGCTTCGGGGCGCTCTGTTGGAAACGGAATCTACTTCTACAAGATTAGCACCAGGGAATTTAGTGCCACGAAGAAGATGTTATTAATGAAATAGTATCAAAAATTTTATTAGTTTTAAAATCTACATCCATAATTACTAGAGTACTGAGACAGGAACAGAAATATAAATTGAGAATTATAAATGATGTGTAAAAGGCAATAGATGATTTATAATTCCGAAGGACTTGAAGTTGTTCAATAGAAAATCATAAGGAGCTTGCTGTGAAACCTGACATTCGAATCACTAAACTCTCACGTTTGTTAGTCCAATATTCAGTTGAAGTTAAAGAGAAAGATAAGATTATTATCGGCGGGACAACCGCATCGGAACCTTTATTGCGGGAAATCTACCAGGAGGTTCTACAAGCTGGCGCCCATCCGAGAGTGCATATACAATTCCAGGATCAAGAGTATCTTTTTTATTCTCTGGCAAAAGATTTCCAAATCGATTATATCGATCCGTTTGAACTTTTCGAGATGGAAAATTGTGATGCTATTATTCATGTTTTTCCCGATCTCAATCCATACACGTTGACCTCAATTGATCCTGACAAGAAACAACGGAAAGTTCTAACGCAAAAGCCTATCATGGAAACGATTTTCAAACGTTGGGGAGAAGGTAAACTTCGCTGGGTGGCAACAGCCTGTCCTTCGCCTGCTTTAGCTCAGGAGGCGCGCATGGCATTTGACGAGTACGCCGAGTTCGTATTCTCTTGTATGTATTTGAATGAAGACGATCCAGTTGCATTCTGGCATACTTTTTCCGCCCGTCAGCAAAAAATCTGTGATCGACTTAATCAAGTCAAAGAGATGCGCTATGTGGGCCAGGATACTGACTTAAAATTCCGTTGTGATGGCAGAACCTGGATCAATTGCGATGGAAAAAACAACTTTCCTGATGGAGAGGTATTTACAGGACCGATTGAGGATTCGGTTGAGGGAACGATCCGTTTTTCATATCCTGGCATTTATCAAGGTGAAGAAGTGGAAGACATCTTTCTGCGCTTTGAGAAGGGAAAAGTAGTGGAGGCTCGAGCAGCGAAAGGAGAGCGATTGTTGCATAAATTATTAGATACCGATGAAGATGCCAGGTTTGTGGGTGAAATTGCCATCGGAACCAATGATAATATTAACCGCTTCACTAAAAACATGCTGTTTGATGAAAAAATGGGCGGAACTGTACATCTTGCTATCGGCAGAGGCCTTCCCATAAGCGGGAGTAAGAATGGATCTGCTATTCACTGGGATATGCTCAAGAACATGCAAGATGGGGGCAAAATTTATGCCGATGGGAAGCTGATTTATAACAATGGGACTTTTATTTAATAATCACATATTTTGGATTTGGGAATGAAAACCTGGTAATTTTAATTTTTGTTTAATTGAAATAATTCCGAAATCGTAAATCCGCCACCGAAATGATCGAATCCGTGCGGTGGAATCATGTTGATTTTGATTTTAATCCAAAGTTTTGCTACCTTCATTGAAAAGCCTTTTTATATACCAAAATTATATAAATTAAATCGAATACAAAAATTGCTACATAAAGAAAAGGCAATAGTATTGACCCTTACGAAATCGGGGCGAAGAGATAAAATGCTAAAGAGCCAAAGGCAGTGCCTATCATTTTGAAAATGGCAATATAGATCGATTGACCCCTGAGAGAATTTCGTCTATACAACATTGTAACAAACAATATCGACATGGTGAGATTTGCTCCAAATGCAGCATAGGCGCCATCCCAGTCGTCAAATTCATAAGTTATGAATAAAATCAAGAAAAAGCTGATTACCATAGTTAATAATAATACTGAATAAAAAAGTTTCTTTGGAAGGTTTGTGAATTCAGATTGCCAAAACTTCAAAAGTTGTAATAAGATGATGATGTCGAGTAAGAACCAAACAATATTAACATAAATTTGTGGAGAAGGATGTGGGTGTAAGAATGAAAATATGAATTCCCAGGAAATATTTGTACAAATAGCAACCAACGGCATACCATATGTTATTTCTTTGAAACCGTGTTTAATAACTAAAATATAGGTTAGAATCCAAAACGCTCCCGAGAATAGCATTAGAATTATAGGGGCAATTTGTTTATCACCAAATACGCTCAATAATACAACCATATCTTGACACCACAGATAATGATTTTGTGTACAATAAAATCGTTAAAAGAATGTCTTATTTTTGTAAAAATAAACTTTAGAAGATAAAAAGCAAGGAGAAAAATTTAAGGAAGGTAAAAAGTATATGGGTGACTTTGCTGTGATGGTTTATCAAATAACGACTCAAATACAATTGATTTAGTACTTTTTAACGGGCTGGCTGATTATCCAGTCTTGATTGATTTAAAGTTTAGAGAAGCTACAAAATGACCATAAGTCGAAATAAATCTGTGCTGTTAAGCTGGGTTTTATACTATGATCCTTAGATTTTCTTTGTTCTTAATGGTATGATCCTCAAACTGCAAACGATAAAGTGTCTGGTAGCGTTGACAGGATTTTAGCAATTCTTCATGTTTCCCAATCCCCACAATTTTTCCTTTATCTAATACAACAATTTTATCTGCAGAAAGCACAGTTGATAATCGATGTGCAATTACCAATACAGTCCGATTTTGAGTTGCCTGCTCAATGGCTTGCTGGACTTTTTTCTCAGATTCTGTATCCAGTGCACTGGTGGCTTCGTCGAAAATTAAAATCGGAGGATCACTGACAATAGCTCGTGCAATACATATCCGCTGTTTTTGTCCACCAGAAAGATTCGCTCCTTTCTGATGAAGCATTTCATCGTATTTATCTGGTAATTTGTTAATGAATTCGTCGGAATAGCTAATACGAGCGACTTCCTGAACGATTTCCTCGGATAATTCTTGTAAAGAACCATATCGGATATTGTTCGCTATTGTATCGCTAAACAAAATGGAATCCTGAGTAACGGTTCCAAAAAGCATTCGCAAGTCTTTCAGATCAATTTCTTTAATATTGATGTCATCGACTAAGATTTCACCGGATTTCACATCGTACATTCTGAGCAGAAGATTCACCAGTGTCGTTTTTCCAGAACCACTACTTCCGACAAATGCGACTTTTTCACCTTTTTTAATTTCAATGGAAATATTTTTCAATACCTCTGCTTTGCTCTTATACGAAAAATTTACATCTCTTAAAATAATATTTTTATCAAATGTCTTTTTGGGGATCGGATATTTACTATTTTTTATTTCAGATTTTTGATTTAATATAACAAAAATCCTATCTAAAGATGCCTGGGCTTTTTTAATATCAGCATAGGCTTTTGTCAATTCTTTAATGGGATGCAACATCGAAAAAACTGCAAGTAAAAATGCTGTAAATTCCCCCAACTCAAACTCGGCATTTGGGGAGAGTATAAGGCGTCCGCCGAGTACAATAATCAAAACGCCCATTAATGTTCCGCTTAATTCTGATAATGGGATATTAATACCCGCATAAACGACTGATTTCCGCCAAAAAATAAAATATTTCTTATTGATTTTTTTAAATTTTTCAAGCTCCATGTCTTCACGAGAAAATGCTTTGACAATTCTCATATTGTTTAAAACTTCTTCAATATTCGAAAACATATCGGAGAATTTAGCTTGAATTCTCTTCGAATATTTTTTTACTTTTTTTCCTAATAAAGTTAAAAGAATGGAAAAGAATGGTAGAACAATCAAACTAAATAAAAAAAGCTTGGCGCTGATAGAAATCGCAATTCCCGTATAAACTAACAGCAAAATTAAATCACGAATGACATTAAAAATAGGAAACAACAGTTTATCATTCACGATATCGACGTCTGAAACCATTCTTACAATCGAATCACCAACTTTATTCACATTAAAAAAAGCAAGCGACTGCTTCAAGTATTTTTCGAACATCACGTTTCGTATGGAAAGGATTGTTTTCCCACGAAGATTAGCGAACATGATTTTATTAACAAAGTAGAACAAATTTTTAATTATTGTCAAGATAATAACGATTGCACATATCAAATAAAGCAAAAACAAAGGATCTGTTAAAGATAAGACTTCCTTTATTCCATTTATAAATGGTTGTCGATACTGATGTTTGACAATGTCTAAAATATTTTCGGTTTGCACCAGCAATTCTGAAATTACCCGATTGATCGCATTTGAAAATTCATAAAAATTCGTGTATATGGATTGTGTTTTTTGTGGTGTAAATACATTATTAAATAATGGAATGACCATGGTAATGCTAATTCCGCTCAGCACTGCATACCCAAACATAAACACCAATCCCACTATTATATAAACCCAGTAGCGAAGCATTATTTTATATAACTGCAACAAATATTTCATTGCTGATCCCTAATGCAAATCGACTTTACGTCTTAATTAAAAACTTATAATTTAATCCAACAAATCTTTAAAAATATGAAATCATCAATCACTAAGCCTCAACGAATCCAAAATTCACTTTTCCGTATTCACTTTTCTGCGTCTTCCACCGCCGATGCATCCAGAACCATTGTTCAGGATATTTTCGAATGTATTTTTCTAATATTTTATTATATTCGAGTAGAAATTGTTTCACACCCTCATCATGATCTGAAAATTGATCGATGTCGGGAAATTTTTCCAGATGAACTCGGATTAAACCATCCTTCTCTCGAACACCAAATGCCATGATGACAGGAATTCTGTGTTTAATTGCAATTAGGGCAGGACCTCGAGAAATTGAGGCAGGTCTCCCTAAAAAGTCAATAAATTCCCCCTTTCTACCCGCATCCTGATCGTTTAAAATTAGTACAATCCCCTTTTCCTTCAGAGCATTCAGAATCCCCTTCGCAGCTCCGCCTTTTACTTTAAAAGGTCGGAGTCCGACACTCATTCTGAATTGTTTTATGACATTATCAATAGCTAAATTTTTTTGTTGCTTAAAAACACAATAAATTGGAGTCATGACATTAGCTAATGCAGCACCCATATATTCCCAATTTCCAAAATGACCAGAAAGGATAAGTAGACCATTTCGTTGGTTAATTAACTCAGTAAAATATTGAACATTTTTTATTGGGATTTGTTCTAAAATTGTATCTCTATTGAACAATGGTATTCGAGCAAATTCCATTAAAACGCGACCAAAATGACGATAATTTCGATGAAGAATTTTTTTGATTTCACGCTCGCTTTTTTCCACGCCAAAAGATTCTTTTAGATTTTTGAGCGCAACTCTTTTACGAGTACGGATGATATAAAAAAATAAATCTCCAATGAGATCACTAAAAACATAAGCAACCTTTAATGGTACAGTTTTAGCAAAAAATCCAATCAGCCGGATTAAAAAATATTCAAATTTATATTTCATCATAGCTCTGTCGTATCATCCTCCATCTGCCAACGCTGAATAGTCTTTTTATTCCGACGACGCATAATAATAAATCCGATTATGAAAAGTGCCAAAATTAATACCCAGAGATAATTATCAAATTCTATCATAAAATGCCAGCGATATTTTCGTTTAATGTAATCGAGCCATTCATCTTCAAATTCCCATAAATCCAAATCAATAACTCTTAATAATGCTTGATTTAAATTAAGACCATCTCCCAGTTTCTGAATTATCTTCTTCACTGAATCGCTACCATATTGGTTCATTAAATAATCAATTGCCAGATAACTTTCCTGATAGGCCAGTTGAGCTTTATCAACATGAAATTGAAGCACTTCGTCGATGTCGTTTAAAGGAATGATTGAATCTGTCAGTAACGCTTTTGATACAAGTGTACTTGAGGCATAGCCCTTTTCACCTGAGTAGTAAACGGCTAAACCTTCATTGAACCATCTTGGAATTGGATTGCCTTTTACAGCTCGAGCTAAGATAATATGGGTTAATTCATGAGTTGCAATGGCTTTGTTGTCAGTTTCAGATGGTATCCATCTGGGTGATTTTAGTATGATGGTATTATGTATTGGCGCAGCAATTCCGTCGCTCCATTGGGGAATATTTTCCCCCACCATTTTTTGAAATACTTCTTTTGATGGAGTAATAAAAACTACAACCGAATCAACCAGTTCAACACCAATTTCCTGGGATAAGCGAAGGTAAGATGATTGAAGGCTGTTTAGAATCTTTTCACTGTTTTGAAGATCATTTACCTGAAAATAAACAACGAATATTGATCTCGTGATCTTTTGCCATTGGGAATCAGTAGCTAAAGAGATTGATGATAGAAAAAAGCTAATTATTATTAATATAGAGATAACAGTCTTAATATCCATCATAAAATTAAAAATGTTGTTTGTGTTTTACAATTCGTATATATTCTCGAATCAAGTCAGCCATCACATCCACATGTTCTTTAATTTTTTTACGAGCGCAATTGGGATTTATATGAAGACATTGAGTTCCTTTACAATTATAAGCCCGTTCTGAGCAACGTTGTTTCTGCTGAAAAATGGGGGTGGGTGTCATTTTGCGCGTAACCTCTTTTCGATGAAAATTTTTTCCTCGACACACAATGCCAAACTCCACTGTCTTTTCCCACATGAATTTCTGGAATCCACTTACAGCATGATTATCCAAATTATCGATTAATGGACTAATCTTTTCACCTCGAAAGAGATGATAGAGTATGTCCAGCCGATCACTCAATTTCAGATCCAGCCGCAACTCCGCCAACATTAACACCAGGCTCCTCTTAAGACAATTTTTCGATTAACATATTGATAAGCAAAATCATTACTTTCCGTGCATTTTCAGGATCGTTAATCTGGGCGAAAGTAAATCTAGAACTTGGAGAGAGTGGAATGCCATCAGGTTGAAAAAATTTATCAGGAATGGGGGGATCTTTTTTATCTTTAATATTAGCGACGATGATTATAGGGCCATTGTAGTTCTTAGAAAAATAATCTATAATTGATTTAGTTGCTTCAAGTGCTTGTTTGTCTTCCCAAGCGAAAATAATAATATAACCAAGCGTTTTTCGTGAAATTAGATCCCAGAATATCGATTTATTCTCAAAATCAACGCTAACACCATATAGATGCAGAGCTAATTGATCATTGACCTCAAAACGACCAAAGCTAATCGTTTTATTTTTTATATCAATTTTCTGACATATAGACCTGATGAAATCTTCTTTTTCATGAGATTTATAGCTAATAATCGCAACTTCCCCAATTCTCAAAGACGTTACCTCCCCTTTTCACCCAAAAAAGAATTCACTTAACACCCCTCTCGCTTGACAACTAACTTAATCGTTCCCGAATCATTAACAAATCGGTTTTCGTTAAATGAATCTGATTGACCTCACGCAGACGATCATCGCGACGTCGACCATATCTGCGACGGTCGGGGAGTTGCCTTCTTTCGTGTTTATGCTCTTCTAATGTCTTAGTTTCATCACCAATTTTTTTAAAAACATTTGCAATAATGGAAGTCACACGTTCACTGGTAGATTTAGAATGCGATGCATTTCTTTTAAGTCGGGCTAGATAATTATCCGTATAAGGGATATAATTATCTTCCGTTTCTTGCAAATATCCTTTTTTGTATAGACTTTTTACGATTTCCAGTGACTTTAAATCATCAAAACGACTTCTTTCAATTATCTCATAAATCATTTTTTTTTCATTTATATTTTTAATGACTTCCTTTTCTTCGTCGCTGAGTTGTTCATAGGTATTTAATTCTGTCTTCACCATTACCGTATTTAATGGTGGTAGTCCTTTTTTAACTTGCTCCCATTGGTTAATACGTCTTAGCCCAGCAGCAATTAGTTCCTTATTTGAGATATGAATAGTACGTTCCCGACTTACTGGTGCCATCTCGACATAAAAATTTCCGATATTCCAGGTAAACATCCTCATTATCGCCTTTTCCGAGGAAAGATCTTCAAGTGAAGAATCAACCACTTCACCATTCATGACATAAATCAGGCCGATGTTGGAATTATGTTTCAATTTTAGAATTGCCGATTTCTTGCCCAACTCCAATGTCTGGATTAAGTCAACCAAGTTCATTTCACTTAGGCTACCATAAAAGTCTTTTTCTGATTGAGATTGTTCTTCACTTAATTGTGAAATCTCCGAAAACAAAGCTTCGATCCGAGCGACAATTTCTTCTACATAAAATGGCTTCGTGATATAATCATCCGCTCCCAATTCCATACTCTTAATTCGGTCATCAACTCGTTTCTGACTACTTAAAAAGATAAACGGAATTAATTTGCATGCAGGAATGGCCCGGATTTGCCGAAAGAGATCATGTCCACTCATCTGAGGCAATTCTACCTCACAAATGATCATATCCGCCTGCAAGTTTTTAGCCACTTCAAGTACCTTTTGACTATCATCCCAGCAGATAACTTCATAGCCAGCCTTTGCCAATGCATTCCGTAACGGGATGTTGCAACTAGAGTCGTTATCTACGATAAGAATTTTTTTAACCTTTTCTATTTCTTCCATCTTCACTCACCTGTGTAAAAAACCTTGCGTTTTTAATATATTATCGCAAGGCTGTTAACAATTACAACCACAGAAAATGCGGAGATCACACAGATTTCAATTTCAATGTTCTCTGTCTTTTTAGCAAACTCTGTGATAGAATATTTTAACTGCTTATCTTGAATTCAACATTACATCATTATTTTTTCAACAAGCGAATCCAACATCTCTGCTTTTTTCCATGGCTTCTCGCTGGATGTAGAATTCGTTGCTAATGCCAATAATTTGCGAATTGATGACTTATCTACTGCATCCCAAGCAATTAGCGGAATACTTTCATCCAGATGCAACTCATAACGGATCACATCCATGGTAATAGAATTTTGCTCATGAAAATTCATTACCGCAAGGACATAGGGAATCTGATATTTGTGTGAAATCGAGTGAACCAAATAAGAAGTATATTCCCATGTCTTTTGACGTGAACAATCGACTGCAAAGATAAAACCGCTGATTTTTTGTTTGAGTGATTCTAAAAATACGTTAAACGGCCTGTTTACAGAAACCGAAATTATATTAAAGTGAGAAAATCCTTCAATCCTTACTTTTCCAAAATCAATTTGTAAATCATCCAGTTCTTCAATCTTCTTCGATGTGAAATTGTCATTTGTCAAAATGTCCATTAATTCGTCTTTACAATCGTCGTCGATGCTAATTACTATAATATTTCTTTGTAACTTAACAGATTCTGATGGTGTTGGCTCCCTTTTTTCTGGCTTCGGTTGTTCAATTGGTCCTGTTTTTTCACGAATTGGCGGTGATTGTAACTCCTTTTCTTCTATTTCAGACTCAATTTCTGCAGATTCCGCTTCCACATCTTCTTTCAATTCCTCTATCGGTCGTTCGAATGGCTCTGGTTCTTCTTCAACAATAGATGATTTAAATTTGTCTTCATCATCGGACATTATCGGTTGCCGAATAAGTTCTTCATCGACATAAGTTTCATCTGAAACAATGGTTAACTTTTCTTTTTCAAGTTCTATTGGAGAAATCAATTCCGTTTCAGCATCCAGGACTTTTTCGGGCAATTGTTCTTCTTCTTGAGAAATCCCGATTGGTTCATCAGGTTTTTCTTCTTCAGGAACTAATACCTTCTTTCTTTCTTCTTCAATCCATTCAAAAATAGGTTTGATCTCTTTTTCCAGATCCTTAGGCTTTTCTCTTGGTTTGATTTCAAAACTATCGTCATCTGGAACTTTTTCTTCAATTAGCTTTGATTCTGGTAGTTCTTCTTTTATAGGCTTTAGGCTACTGGTAAATTCGATCTTTTCTTCATCACGTTCAATTCGCTTGCGCAAAACTGGTTTCTTGGCTGGCGGAATGGTCGATTTAATAAATCCTTGCTGATATAACCTGACTATTCGTTTCAGGGCGACAAGATCGTCCAGACCGCTCTCGTTTATAATTTGTTCCACATCTCGTTTTCCATCCAACAAATTCACGAAGTTTGCAATGTCACTATTCACTTTTTTCTTTGCGATGAGCATTCTAAAGGTAGGCGTTACCGTGAAAGATGTTTCAGGTGAAGAAAGTTGTGAGATAAGCTTTTCCCGGATTTCCATTCGTTTGATGCCATGAAGCAATAAACCCAAATTGCTAACAGATATCTCATCAGGTACTTCTATCTCTCTGAAAACCATGTTAAAATATCCCTTATTCCATGGCATCATTTGATAAATCGCCAGTTCCTGCTTTAAATCACCCAGACTGGAATTCACAACTGCTCCATCACGAAAATAGACCTGACCTGTTCTTCTACCATTACTTAGGGTAAGCACCCCGCTTTTTCTCTCCACCCCAAAACTCTCGATAAGATCAGCCAGGTTAAGTTGATCCAAACGTCCTGAGAATTTCATATAAGTTTCCATTTGTTCTGCTTTTCTTCGTTCCAATCGTCTGAGAACCATTCGGATATGAGCAATAACTTCCTTTACATGGAGTGGTTTGACTAAATAATCCTTCGCCCCCATCTCGAAACCACGGACGCGGTGTTGAATTTCACGTTGATTGGTAAGAAATATTAGCGGAATTGATTTTGTATTGGGATCTGCTTGTAAGCGTTCCAGTAATTGGTAGCCATCCAATCCTGGCAAATCGATCTCCGTCAATAGGAGATTTGGCGGCATCTGTTGAATCTCTTCCCAGGCTTTATTACCATTAGAAACCGTGATAACGGCAAAGCCAGACGCTTCAAGATTCTCTTTAAGGATCTGGAGATTTTTGGGATCACCATCGGCTACCAAAATTAAAGAATTTATCATACAGTAAACTCTCTATATATCAAGCATCGTTTGTTTTCAATGATATTAGATATATTTAATATAATCAAATTTTAAACCCATGTCAAGTATTTTTTTATTCATTTATTGACATATAGAATTGGACAATTGACAGGTTTACTTTGCGAGTTAGACACTTATTTGATTATTAAATTAATGTTAATTTTGTAGAAACAATAAATCCCGGTTTGTGCTTTACAATTATTGTGCCAATCTTTTGATAACTTGTCGAAAAATCAAGGGTAAAAGGGTTATTATTGTATTGATAGGGTTTAGAAAAAAATAGCTACAAGCGGGGAATCAGGTAAACTTATGGGTTCATCCTCAGAATATAGAATTTTACAGAAATATACAATTTTAAGTTTCAATTCTAAAGGAGTTACAATTCGGTGGTCGAAAAAACTCCAGTTATTGAGTGAAGTTTTGATGCGCTTTGGATGTACGAACCACTAAGTATTTTTATTAAAAATTATAGTAATTCTCAAAAGAAACATTTTATGGAATTATGTATTTTTCTTTTAAGAATCACAAATACCGATTTCCCATAATCGGCACAATAGGTTACCAATAAAATATTCCGTGGTCCTCCGGGTTATTGGAGTTTTTATTTCTCTATTTCTCAACGGTCTTTAGCGTTGGTCTATAAATATACACTGTGTCTACAATTGTTTTATAAATAAAAATACAATCATAATAAGTGCTATCTACAAAAGAAATAGCCTGCTTCGTCAGCCGATCTGCTATGTATGAATCAGGTTTTGGGTCGAATTTCAGTTCACTTTTGTTATAGTCCCACATCTCAAATGTAACCGTGGAAGAATCTCGTTCCAGTTTTAATTTGATAGGATAATCTTTATAATTCCTTCCCAGGCTTCTAAGCAACGAAATAAAAATATTGTAGGCCGGTTTATTTTCACTGTGATTATTCAGAACACCGGGATCCGTATTCTGAGCAATAATCTGAAAATTCGCCTTGAACTCCCAATCATTCATAATCTGCTGGGCCTTTTGCGACACAAACTCAGCAAAATAAATCTCATCCGATGGATAAGTTCTCACCAGATCTTTAGCACCAAAACCATTTTTACCAACATCAATGATTTCCATTCGTGTAACTAGTGTTTCGGGAATAAAAAATTCATCCATGAGGAGTTTAATTAATTTCCCATCTGTAATGGACATCACAGGGACGGATATTTGGGTCACCCGGCCCTGGGCTTTAGTTTCACTTTGAGCAAATATTGAGTTTGTTGCGGTTGTTATTATGAGGAATGGAATTATTAGTGTTTTCATTTGCTGAACTCCCACCTCTTCATATTGTTCTTATAAAGAAAATGATAAGTAGTATTTTCATAAGTGGAGTTTAAAATATGAGTTGAAAAATAATTTTATCGTTTTGTAAACTAACAACTAAATGCTTACCCTTTTACATTAAATAATTTTCATGATTATTAGAGTTTTCTAACGCATAATTAATCAGATTCTCATTTGTAATATGCCAACCTGAATTGATAGGTCTACCTCTTGATTCCCATAAATGATAGATAGCATTATAACCAGCAAGTGAAACCTTTTTGACTCTTGAAAAAATTATTGATTCCTTCGATTTTTTCTTTTTATAGAAATGTTGGCATAAAATCTCTGATAATTTCAATTAGATTCTATTATTAATATAAAATTACTTGTATTACAGATATCTCTAATAATCTCGTTATTTTCAAGAAGGTCTCCTAACACCCCATCTACACGTTTTTTCATTTCGGGATCATTTTCTGTATCCATAAAAAAATAAATTTGTTTTAGACTTACTGAGCTTGCTTGATTTAATGTATTTAATTACTCCATGAATTGGGCTAATATGATAATATCTTGCTAAATATTCTCTTTTAAATACTCAAATTATAATGATTGATTGACGATACTTCGCTCTCCTAATCCCCCATTCCACTAATTATCCCCTTAATTCTCCCGCTTCGCCTGCTCCCACCACGACAAAAAGAACTGGTAAAATTCAGATGTGGTTTTTTCTGAAGCTGGATATTGACTGGTACTGAAAGAAAAAATCGTATCATCCTCAAGTCGGGAAACGTTTCCTGTGCGAAGATAGTTGCTTTGTCTTTTAAAACCACTATCGATGAGCATAGTGGATTGTCTACTTTCAATGAGACAGATGCGAATCTCTTTGATTTTATATTTATACAAAAGATATAACTCGAACACTCGATTTTTATATCGAAAAACAACTTTTGAAGTCAGGTCATTTGGCTCATGCATCATAAAACTTTTTATCACCTTATTAAACTCATAAGGATGCTTCTTCATCCAGAGCATTAATTGATCGATAATAACCGAAATATCAGGGTTCGTATTTACTTTTTCTCTGCTGATAAGAGGAATTTCAATAACACCAGCCTCCGGAATTATTTTATCCGTCGTTATCGATGCCTGGTCTCGATTAGGGTAGATTTGATTATTTCCCAAATTTGATTGATTAACAACAATATCATTTATTGTAACAGAGGGACCGATATTCTTGGGTTCCACTTGAATCCGGGGTAAAAGATTCGTGGCATTATCTTTGAGATAATCTCTTTGCTCATCGATTAAAATAGACGGTTCTGTATTATCCAGGGGCAATTTATTCGTTTGTTCACGAGAATTCATCCTTTCTGGAATATTTAACAACGATCGCTCTGGCTGTTGATTAAGAATTGAACTGATGTCGTTTTTTAAAAAATCTGTATCTAATATTTCGGTCCAATCAAAAGAAGATTGATTTGATTCTGTAATCTCAGTTGATGGAGCAGGAATTTCATGCTTTCTTATTCTCTTAATTCGCTCAGGTACATGCTTTTGCCAATCAATTTGACGATAAGATCTTGTAAATTGATGCTCAAGCCGAGGAATTTTTGAATTTTTTAACAATAAATATAGAAAAATAAGAAAGAAAACGATGATAAGTTCACAAATTCGTTTATAATTAGTGAGCTTTTGTTTGAAGTCAACAAAGTGATATTTTTCTAGTATCCAGTCCATTGCCACCATAACGATTATTTATTATTAACGAATTGAATTTACGGTTTATGAAAAACGATTTGGGTAATGAAGTGTTGCATTAATGGAGTAGCATAGGATTTTTTATTACTCCAATGATCCATTACTCCACAACTCCTCTATAAATTGAATAGAAATCCCTTGTGCCTTCCTATTGTCGTCAACCAGAATTTTTAGATAAATACTAATCAAGTTCTATTTGAGAATACGATAAATTTTTAGGAATCTGATATTTCTCACAAATGTCCATCACATCAACCGTCGTTTGGATCCTTGTTTCTAAATTGGGTTCAATGACTAAAATCATCTGTTTATAATTTTGAAGATAAACATTATTAAGTTGAACAATGAGTTCCTCTAACACCTTAAGTCCTACTACCTCTTTAATTATATTTTGCCCGTTTATTACCTCAAACTGATTGTTATTTTTAATATTTAAATAAATTAACTGCTGTTTAATTTCTTTCTGACCACTATCAACAGATGAGGGTAGTTTTATCTGACTTTTAATTTCAAAGTCAGTAATGCCTAAAAAACCCAATAAAATAATTAGCACTACATCAATTAAACGGATAATTGTGCCGCCTCTTATCATTTTCGATTTCCTGTAGATAAATTTTGGGATATTTGTTAAAAAGAACTTTAACAGAAATGGATTTTTAAATTAATAGCGGTGCAAAAGGATTTCATTACACCCTCAATGATTCATCAATCCAAAACTCCGGTATTCAATCTATTTAACCATAGTTCGACAATTATGATCATTGAGCAATTCGCTCTATTTTTCACTATTCAAAATCACATCCATTCCCTTCGGGATATGAAGAACATCACAAACATTCGCCAAAGCGAGTGTATATTTAATTGGAGTGTTCCAATTGGAACGAATGCGTACTCGTGTCTCGATGTTATTTTTTCTATTTTCTTCATATTTTGTTACGATGTAAAATTGCAAAGCTTTGAAATCGGTAATAACTTCGGATTCATCTTCCACTAAAAATTTACCACTAGGAGTTATACCAATAATTAAGAGATCTTCTTCATCAGGTAATGAATAATGCATTTGTTTGCTTTTTGGCAATTCAACTAAACTTTTGCTGCTAATTTCACTAATGGAAATAAATCCAAAAAGTAAAATTAATACGACATCAATCAATCGAATCACAATACCACTATGGCTCATCATTTTAAAACTCCCTTATACCAGTTAGCCCTGTCCCAAAGCTTCAAATTCAAATTTTGCACCTTTAATCCCTTTTGCTGTAGCTCTTACAGAATTAAATCCCGGCTTGTTGCTTAAAGTAAAATAAGCCTCTGCAATACCGTTTTCGTCTGTTTTAGTCAGAAAAACATTCTTTTTCTCGGGGAAAAATCCTTTCCCTTTAATTACTTTAAAAGTTATCACCCAATTTGGAACTGGATTTTCAAATTTATCGATTACCTTCACAACAAATGGTTCTTTAAGTTCCTTTCCAGAAAGATAATTTTGATGATTTCCAGAGACATAAACCATTTGATTAGGATCAGTGGGCCTACCACAGGCTCTAAAATTTATTTCAGAGTTCTCACTACCTTTTAATTTCACCTTTACACGATTCTCTCCAGCGGTACTCCCAATAATGAGGTGTGTTTGAGCCAGACCACTTGCATCAGTTAAAACCTCTTGTTGCTTTCGACCATTTGCTAATTTTCCATTTCCTTCCACTACTTCAAATATGAGTGTTTTATCGGCCACTCCATTTCCACTACTATTGGAGGCTTGGACCACAAATGGTTTTTCCAAACGAGTATTTACTTCAATTGTCTGATTATCTCCAGAGATTGGAATAAGGTGGTTATTGTTATTCTCATTGTTTTTATTGGATGAAGAATCATTGATAATATCAAAAATCGGCTCTGATCTTTTCAATTGGCGATCAACCGCTGCTATTACGGCCTCAGAAAGTTCATAAGATTGGTCATTATTTTTTAAATCTAAATCAGCGTCATCATCAGCAAAAGAATTGTCTAAAGTTTGTTCCAACTGATGTAATCTTAACCGGAATTGATTGCCTAAGTCGGTCACTTTATCAATTCTTTTTCTAAAGTAGCTATAGGTTTGAGTTGTAAATAAATTCAGGATTATGCTAACAACTAAACCCATTAACGTCGTAATCAATGCAACTCCCATTCCACTTAAAATTTTGTGTTTTTCGAGATCCCCACCAAAAAATGTCAAAAACATTCCCCAAACAGTTCCCAATAAACCGAGGGCGCCGGCTGTATCAGAGAAAAATGACATTTTAGTCTGGAAAGCTTGAAAACGGTCCTGCTGAATTTGAACGAAATCAATAATCTCGTCGCTGAATCCTTCTGCTGATCTTCTGGTCTGATAAAGATCGAGCATATATTTAAACAACTTACTTAGCATGCTCTCCTTGTCATTTTTTATCACCCCCATCACATCAACAAGGGTTACTTTTCTTAAGTTCAACTTTTCCAGTTCATGGGAGTATTGATTATCTAACAACAATTCACTGATCTTGTATAACATTGTTATCATTCCCAACACAAAGATGCCAATAATAAACCAGCGAAATATTCCTCCAAATCGTGTAATATCCCATAAAGACTTTATGCTTTTGATCCTGGTTAAAGAGGTTGGATCAATTTTCTTGAGTTCAGCAACTTGTGTTAAAGAATCACTAGCCTGCGTTGTAGAGTCATTCGTAGTAGTTTGAGGTAGTGCCAGACTATTCTCACCACTTATAATTAATAAAAGAAATAGACTAACAATTAGGATTAAATTTCTATTCAACATGGTTGTACTCCTTGAAAAATGGATATTTTTCCATGATTAACAATTCTTATTTAGTTGAAAATCCTATTACTTATGCGAGAAGAAATATTAGGTAATTTCAATTAAATTTTTTTGGTATTTAAACACACTCTACGTCCTTTAGACAATCGGGACATATTTATCTCATTTATAATTAAAAATTTTAATGGGAAAATTTTATTTCAACCACTGTCCCTAAGTCCTTTGTATCATTCGGATTAGAACAAATATCAATAATTAATGTTCGAGATACCTTTGAAACGGAAAAGGTTTTTGGTTGGGTTTGAAGCAATTGACCTTTCTTGGTTTCCCAAAGGAAGTAATAATAATAGATATCAGGTCTTATCAAATTACCATTATCATCCCGCCAATCCCAGAATATCTCTCTTGGAACATTACCCTTTCCAGCAACAGTTTTAATATTATTACCTGAATAATCAGAAATTATTAATTTCCATTCCCCGCGGTAGTTTCTCATCTTTAAAGACGAGATATGAAAGGAAACTAATTCCGGATTTAAAGCAACACGTTGTTCTTGAGAGGATCGATGTAAAGCCTGAAGTTCGATCCTTTTGGTTACGGGATAATTCTCTAATTGCTTGAGTTCAATTTGTTGATTTAATATCGGGAAACTAGCGACCAAAGAATCACGAAGTTCGGTAGCACGCTGCTCTGAAATCGGATGTACAATTAGTCCAAAGGAATTTATGGGAATCGATTGTGAATTTTCGGCCAATCTTTTCAAATATTCCAAATACTTTTCTGAATATTTTGCTGAGCCATGAAGCGTGCTTAAATTCTCTTCCGATAGAGATCCGTGTTTATAGACTTGTTTTACATCCAGAGAAGAATCATGCCATGCGATCTCAACCTCTGTAAGGTTTTTCAGCGCTTCTTTCGGAATGTTATCCTCGATGGTACGAATAATTTTTTGTGAAATAATCTCCAGATTATCTGTACCTATCTCAACAAAAAACTGAGAGGGCAATTTGAAAATCGGTATTTTTCCTTCATTATATCTTGTAAATTGAAGCTCCTTTATTCGGTCTCCATGATCTAAATCATAAATAAAACTGATTTGATGACTGCCGCTACTCACTTGATTTACTTCATAAAAAGGATAATCAAATATATAGTTAATGGAAATACCATTGAATAAATAAAACTCTGCACCAAATTTAGCTGCTTTTTGGACAAAACCTAACTTGAAAATACTAGATGCTGAAGGTCGGGATTCAAATACCCAATTAAATTGCCAGTGTTGTTGTAGATAATTCAAATAAATAGAACTGCTAAAATAACCAAAAGAATAGCGTATTCCGAAATCATATATTAATGATTGTTTAAATTTGTCTTGGTAAAGGGAAATATCGGGACGATTCAGATGATCACAGGAAAAACCTACCGATAATGTGGTCCAGGGAAAAATAATAAGACCGAATCCGAAACTGTGCGCTAGTTTTAAAGTTCCATGAGCAAATACTGGATCATCAGGATCAACTAGTTCGAAATATCTTCGATGATAAGATTTGGTGAACAAATTATATTTAATTCCCAGGGATAATCTCTCAATTGGTCGTTTTGCAATAATGATAGATAAAGTGGTTTGGTCATATAACGGAACGGAAAAATTTTGTCCTGTCAAGCCCAAATTGATTAGACCGGAAAATATTTGCGGCCACGAAAGGCTGAAATAACTATTGCGAAGTCCCAGTCCCAGTCCTTCATCCTGTAAAAAGCCTAGTTGATATACTTTCATCCCCAATGTTAACTGACGATGCTGAAAAGGAATTACAGCAGGATTGATAAAAATTGATTGCGAGTCAAAAGTATCTGAAGGGTCAGCTGAGACGATATTTTGACCATTGATGATCATAGGGTGAAAAATAAACACAATTAATAATAACAAAATTATCAAATTGTGAAATGCATCTTTTTTAATCATTCTTATTATCCGTAATTTTCTAAAAATTTCAGTTATATCTTTTAACGAGCAAGCACCACATATCCATTGGCGATGGTTTTATCCTCATCTTGTAACATATAAAGATATACCCCGGGTTGGGCAGGATTCCCATAACGATCCTGACCATCCCAAATAAACTTATATCCTTTTCGATCTCTAATTGTAGCAATTATTCGTCCGGAAACATCAAAAAGCTTTAATAGTGGATCTATTACACCTAGCTGTTCAAAATTGAAAGTGACCTCATCATTTATACCATCCCCATTGGGAGTAAAAGGATTCGAACGGACGATAATTTCACCTTCAAAGACCTCTATAACCCGTATTGCTGAATTATTTTCTTCGTCAAATTCTATAATTTTGTTTTCCGGATCTATCGATAATTTTAATTGATGCCTTCCTTTGCGATTAAATATGACAGTTCTGGAAATATCAACACTTTCATTCATACTCATTGGCGAAAGCGTTGTATCTATAATTATAAAATCATTATCCCAGACTTTGATTTGAATCAGATCAAATACAGGAGCAACCTTAACTCCGATTGTCGCATTACATGGTATTGATTTATGAACTAAAATTCTGGAGTGATCTAGCGTAAATGATTTAATGAACAGGTCTGGATAGACATCTTTTATAAAAAAACTATAAGTCTCCCTTTCCATTCGATTGGGGGGATTAGATAAATCGACCGCATCGATAGTAACCACAACTTCTTGACCCGGTCGAAAATCAATTGGATTTTTGTAAGATAGCTGTAATCTATTGGGATTCCCAGATATAATTGGTATAACTGTTCTTCCGTCTATAGTCATTTTGATTGAATCCTCATCTACGCCAGCAATGTCGTCATTAATATAAACAATGATATCAGTATCAAACGGAACTCCAACTTCATTTTTCTCTGGATCTCGACCAGTTATATATGGTGGTTCATGGTCTTCAATTGTATAAAAAGTAAATAAACTATCCCTAATCCAATTCGGTGGTGTTGCTAAATCACATCCGGTAATAATAAATTCTATCTGTTGATTATATTTCAACCGATTACCTGGTTTATATCGTATGTGACAATAATTTTGGTTGCAATCAATCTGCGGGTAAATTATCTCCCCCTGAAATTTGAATTTTAGTAAATTGATATCCACCCCTGTCAGTGAATCTATAATATCAGCAATAAATTCTGAATCGAGAGGGATGTGCTCGTCCGGTTGTCCAGGTTCCTTCCAGATAATTTCAGGTGGAGAAGTGTCAAACATAATCGTAAAAAGACAACTATCCGTTGTCATTACATTAGGTGAATCTTTAGCCAAATCTTTAGCATCTATTTCTAAGAGTACCTGCTGCCCGTACCAGAAAGGATTAACAGGGATATACACAATTTTGTAATCCTGAACATTTCCCGAAATTATCGGTTTTACTAGTAAACCATTTACCTTCAAGCTAATGGAACTGCTATCAACTCCACTTAAATCATCCCTTACATGGAACGAAATTGAACAATTGGGGGCAACGTCAAATGATCCCTTTGAAGGTTGATACAAAGTAGTGTACGGTGGAGAGATATCTTTTTCCTTCATAATCCTGAATCGAAAAGTAGAGGTATCCGAAACATTGGGTGGATTACTTTTATCTTGAGCAAATACGGCTACTGTTATCCATTTTAAATAATCAAATGGTCTTTGAGGATAGTAGCTTATTTGATAGTGATGTAAATTGCCTGTGAGTGAAAATTTGACAGCATCTCCATTTATCCAAATTCTGATAGAATCGGAATCCACTCCAGCCTTATCATCTTTGATCTCCAAAACAATTAAAGGTGTTGGATTTACATTTGTATCGTTTGGTAATGGAGTTAACAATGCTATCGAAGGAGGTGTTGTATCTGTCTCAGTGCTAAATGAAAAAATAAATGGAGCCATACGATTAGGTATTTTCGCCAAATCATGAGCATTGAGAATTACTGCTATCTTTTCGTTATAACGGAAACCATTATCTGGACGATATGAAATGAAATATCGGCAAGAATCTCCTCTAATTTCTGGAGTGACTAACACACTATCCAGTTGAAGCTTAATAGAACTTCGATCAATTCCTGTAAAATCATCGACCAGTTCAATTTTGATTGTTGTATCTAGTTTTATTTCTTTTGCTAGGTTTTGGGGATGATAAAACTCTACCCATGGCGCAATTGAATCCTTGGCAACGATAAAATAAAAAGTGCTGTCAATCCCATTTGCAGGTGTTACCTGATCTATGGCCTGGATTCGTACAGTTACTGAATCCATCTCACCAAACGAAGGTTGAAAGAGATAGCGGACTGAAAATTTATTCGGTGTCCCTTCCAATTGGAGAACTTTAGAATTTCCATTTATAAAAACGTTAATTGAATTTTTATCCACACCAGAATGATTATCTCCCAAAATAAATGACAAACATGTATCTGGTGGTATATTTCGCATCTGAGGTTCGGGATAAAGATTTGTGATGAAAGGAGGTAGCGTATCCCTTGTTATATAAAATTGATATGTATCAGGCTTCATAAAATTAGGCTTTATGGCCAGATCAGCCGCCTCAACGATAACATTTACCGTATCATTATATCGAAAATCGTTAGGTGGATCATAATATAAAGTGTATCGCTGAAGATTGCCCTCAATACGAGGGGTAACAGTATCGCCATTAACTAACATAACAATCGTAGAACTATCAACTCCCATATAATCATCTAGAACTTCCAGTTGAATATTCGTATTTAACTCAACATCTTTTGAATCTTTTGCTGGAAGATGATTTGATGTGTATGGAGGTTCTTTGTCAGGATACATTTCCCCTAAGCCTACAAAAGTACACACAATTCTCTTGTCGCCCGGCTTTATGGTTATGGGATTCCACCATAAAGCAACTCCACTGTCTTTTATCACTCCCAAATCATTATTGGTCTGATATTCCCATTTACTTTTAAAAATATTACTCCAGTTTACAATCGAAAAGCGATCTGGAACTATAGCCCCATAATTTTTCAAGGTACCTTGAACAGAAAACACTGTTTCGTCTTTATCAAGCTCGATCGCTGTCCACCAACCTGGGATGTCAGGATAATAAAAATCTTGCTCGTATCCTGTATAAATTGAATTTGAAGTACGAATAAGTGCCGCATCGTCCTTACCCAACATGGTATCAAATAATATTCTAACACCGACTTCATGAGGTACATTATCATTATTGGTAATAATGTATTGAATCTGTGCGGTATCTTCATATTTTGTTTCTGACCATTTACTTTCAACCAGAGTAATTTTTTGTACAATCGCTATTTTCTGATAATCCCATCGTCTACCGATATTTTTACCATCACTTGATCTATAAGGATCATCGATTAAGAGGCCATCATTTGATCCAAATACCAATTTTTCACCATCGATTCTGATTGTTGTGAACGAAGTGTAAGGATATGGATGACCGAATAAAATGGGCTTATTATTATCAAAAGGAGTTTCAGGCAAACCTCCAGTAATTCCGATGGATAAATTTGTGCCAGGATAGCGATCACTCACAGCAATTTCAATATACTCATTAGAAAGCAATACTCTTTTTACGGGTTGTAAAGTAAAATTGATTTGCTTGGTCGTATCTTGATTCCCCACCATCACTTTTGATGCATTTTCATATTGTGGAGAATTCTGATAATATTCATTATGATATTTCAAGGGGTCAATTCCGTATACGAATACCCGATAGGCCCCAGCTCTTAGCCCAGCAGCACAATAGTAACCGGTGGAATCAGTGCAATTCTCGGAACTCCATTCACCATTTTCCCAGTTCGTCACTACTACCCAAGCCTCGGAAATGGGAGGTTTTTCAGGATCTTCGCCTCGAACATATCCGGAAATTGCACCACCTTTTTGCAGGAAAAAATCAATATTCTTTACTGTGTCGGATGGAGTAACGTGAACAATTCGAGCACTATCCTGAGTGCTTACATTTTCATAATATGTCATCACAAATCCTGATGGGAGTGCTGAAGCTTTAACAATGTGGGGACAATTTGGAAGCCCAGGACTGATATAGGTACCATCCGGATTACCATTGATAAAACCATGAGAGTTAAAATTTTCCGCATTAAAAAATCCAATTGAAGTGTTCGTGATCAATGCATTCCCATCAGAATCATAAATATGACCACTAATAAATCCGCTACGCTCAAGGTAAAAATTGATGTTAGTGACATGCTCGGCAGTGTTAACTTTGATTAATGTTGCATCAGATTTATCAATAACATTATCATAATAAACATTCAAATAGCCAAGTTTATTCTGTACCCGCAGATAATATTGCCCAACGGGTAATTGATCAATTACATAACTTCCGTCTTCTGCCGAATAGCTCATCCTATGGAAGTATGCCCCATTATAAGCAACTGCTCTCACTTCGACACCAACAAGAGGTTGATGTGAAGCATTAAAAATATAACCTGAAATTTTTCCGTCCTCTTCTGGATTGGGAAATAAAGAAGAATAAGAAGAAAAAATTAAGGAGAGAATAAATATTGTTCTAATAGAACAATGAATAAATACCCGTTGCCAGTTCATGTTTCCACCTGCTGTTGCGAAATTCCAGTTGTCTAACGAAGTTTTGTAAAGGGTAAATCAGAATGAATTTATAAAATTTTTAATCAGTTCTGAAATGACACTATAAAAATAAAAAATGAATCAAAAAAAATCAAGTTCTTTTTCATTTAAGTCAAAGATGTGATAAATTTTGTTATTACACTTTTGGAATAGAAATCAGCTTTAATGCTATGAAGACTGTATATTATCCAATAAATTAATTATAATTCTATTAATATTAATAAATTATCATACAAAATTACAATAAAATCCATAACTTTTAAGAAAAATTAAAATTCAGGTGTAATTTTTGATTACATTTTAGTAATGGAAAGAAGGATCTATATCACCTATATCACCACAGCGACGTGAGTTTGTTGAGAAAACCGTTATTGTCGTTGCCACTATTTCAATCGCTTTATTACTATGGAAAATTCTTGCATGACTTCCACACTAATTCACGATTGAGCATCGATTATTTACCTGAGGATATTCAGAATTATTTATATCAGAATGATGTTCGTCATATCATTCCGATTTGATTCAAAGAAAAACTGAGTGGAATTTTGTTAATCGGAGAAAGACTTACGAAGATACCGTTCTAAACAGAAGACCTTTCCTCAATTCTTGCACGGGCGGGACATTTACATCTCTTTTACTACTGTGCAAAAACTCACAAAGTGGAAAAAATTACCCCAAAAGGACTTGGATTTGGATTAGATCGGCAAGATCTGTTTTCATCTAAAGAAGGACGATCTATTAGTTATCATAAAGATGATGTATTTTTATTCATCACAGCCGGTATTACTGAAGCGAAAAGCGTAGAAGAGAAAGAATTTAGTGAAAATAATTTAATCAAAGTTTAAGAAAAGAATTATCCTCAAAGTGTGAAAAGTATTTGTGACCAAATTATTACAGAGGTAAGTCGTTTTTCAGGGAATGCTTCCCAGCATGATGACCAGACCCAAGTGGTCGAAAAAGCAATTTAAGACTAAAAGTTTTTAGTAATTCATTATTTTCATTATCCGCAAGATTGCATCTATGACGCTAAATTAGGATGTTTAAATCTATTAGGTTTACTCACTTTTTATTTACCCTGTTATATCTTTATCCATTTTTATTAAAATAGTTACATCTTAAAAAAGGAGTAAGTAAATGATATACAAAAACATATTAGATACTATTGGGAAAACACCGCTTGTAAAAATAAATAAACTGGTGACTGAAAGAGATGCTGAGTTAGTTGCTAAATTAGAGTTCTTCAATCCAGGTGGATCGGTCAAAGATAGGATAGGTCTCAGCATGATCAAAGATGCGGAGCAGCGGGAGCAACTGAAAAAAGAAGGGACTATTATTGAACCGACTTCAGGAAATACAGGCATTGGCCTGGCAATGGTGGCTGCTGTAAAAGGTTATCAGGTCATATTTACGATGCCTGAAACAATGAGTATTGAAAGGAGAGCCCTTCTTCAACAGTTTGGTGCTAAAATAGTTCTCACTCCAGGAGAAAAGGGGATGAAAGGTGCGGTAGAGGAAGCTGAACGTCAATCAAAGGAATTTGGATATTTCATGCCTCAACAGTTTAAAAATCATGTCAACCCTGAGATTCATAGACAAACAACAGCAAAAGAAATAATCAAAGATTTGGATGGGAGAATACCTGATTATTTCGTTGCGGGAGTTGGAACAGGAGGAACAATAACCGGCACAGGTGAAATCTTAAAAGAAGCATTTCCTGACATTAAAATTGTTGCGGTAGAACCCTCTGATTCGCCTGTACTATCTGGAGGAAAGCCAGGTTCTCACAAAATCCAAGGAATTGGTGCTGGATTTATCCCTGAAATATATAACGAGCAAATTGTAGATGAAATCATACAGGTAAAAAATGAGCAAGCACTCAAAACATCAAAACGACTTGCACGGGAGGAAGGAATTCTAGCCGGCATCTCATCAGGAGCAAATATGTTCGCTGCTCTTCAGATTGCACAACGGATAGGAAAAAAGAAATTAGTTATTGTAATTATTCCGGATACTGGAGAACGATATATAAGCACAGAATTATTTGGATAATTGCTATGGGATTTACATTCATAGAGGATATTAAAGCAGTAAAAAAAAACGACCCTGCAGCCAGAAACATAGCAGAGATTTTGCTGTGTTACACACCACTTCACGCAATTCTAATTCACAGATTTTCGCACGTTCTGTATACAAAGCTCAAAATTCCAATTTTACCACGTTTCATTTCGGTGTTAAGCAGGTTCTGGAGCGGAGTCGAAATACATCCTGGAGCAAAAATTGGTAAGGGGCTTTTTATTGACCACGGAACTGGCGTTGTCATAGGGGAAACAGCCGAAATTGGAGACAATTGTGTCTTTTTCCATGGTGTAACTCTTGGAGGAACAGGTCATCATAAAGATAAGCGTCATCCTACAATAGGTAATAATGTATTGATTGGAGCCAACGCTACATTACTTGGTCCTATAATAGTCGGTGATAATACTAAGATAGGGGCAACATCAGTTATTATAAATAGGGATGTCCCACCTAATTGCACGGTTGTTGGAGCTCCGGGAAGAATCGTTAAGAAAAATGGAAGATATACAAATGAGTCTTTACCTTTGGCACATTATAAGCATAAGAACAACATGAAAACATAATTTATTTTGATAAAACTGTTAATCAATTCAAAAGTTCGCTTATTAAGTTCCTTAAATATTAATATTCTTTCTTCTATCATTTCCTCCAATTCCACCTTGTGATGAATCAGCGGGATTCTTCAATTAGTAGAAAAATTTATTTCAACTATAAAGCACTTCGTGCTTAATGTCAGCATTTTTCCCCAGATAACCAATTTTAAATAGCCAGATTCTTATGCCCTAAACAGAAGCTTGATTTTTAAAGATGAAATTGTTATATTTTTAAAAAATTTTTACTTCTACAATTTAAACTATCCGGAGCAATAAGATGAAAAAAATTTGTCTAACCCTACTTCTAATTACAACTGCAAAATTCCTGCTTTTATCAACCTTATACTCAAAATCATCGACTCTATATGTCGTCACTCGCAGCACCAAGAAATTTCGACTCAATAGTAGAGACAATCCCACCGTTGGGCTTTTTGCTACAGATGATAAAGGTAAAACATGGAAACATTACGGCTGGAAATACACCAAATGTTTTTCCGTGTCGATGGCAGAACTGGGAAACGATCACATATTTTACCTCGCCTGCGGCAATGGTGTCCATAAATCTGATGATGGAGGAAAATTCTGGACAATTACTACTGGCTGGAACATTACTGAATGTTTGAAAACCACCATCGATCTAAAAAATCCAAATATTGTTTATGCTGCCACCGCCTATGGCATATTCAAAACCAGCGATGGTGGGAAAACCTGGATCGAAAAAAATGAGGGATTGATAAGTACATTTACACCGACAATAATTATTGATCAAAATGATTCCAATTTACTCTTTTGTGCCACTGAGTCAGGCGTTCATCGAAGTAAAGACGCTGGAGATCATTGGGAACCGATAGGATTATTAGGATTGGGAATCCGAACTTTGATTCAGCATCCCATAAGACCCTGCCTTTTAGCGATCGGGACAGAAGACGATGGGATTTTTATTTCAAAAGATTATGGAAAAACATGGATTCAAAAAACAAACGGATTAACGCATAAAACAGTCTATGTGTTAGCTTTTTCTCCACAGGATGAAAACATCATTTATGCTGGCACATTTCGAGGTGGAATTTTTAAAAGCACGAATGGCGGAGAATCCTGGCAGGCTGTGAATAACGGACTAAGAATTTTGGATATCCATGCGCTGATTGTTGATCCGAAAGATAAAAATATTGTCTATGCAGGTACATTGAACGATGGCATCTGGCTCAGCGAAGATGGCGCAAGCAACTGGCGATTTATTGGATTGGAGACCAGTCAGGTATGGGATATGGTAATGCACTAGTCCTGTCTCCAACAGAAATGAAATTAGGAAATTTAAATGATTGAGCCGAGTCTATAAAAACATCAACTTTAAGTCATTTTGAGCGAAGTGAAGAATCTGTATCTGTATGAAAATAAACAAATTCTTCACTCCGTTTCGCTTCCTTAAGAATGACAAATCGAACTTTTTAGAGTGAACTCATGATTGATTTTTTAATAAAACTATTTTAAGGATTCGAAGTTATGAAAAATTTTATCCTATTTTTCTTAATCTTTCATGTTTCTATGCTAATATTATCATTATCTGCTGACGCTATAGAAACAGGGTATGCCCAACGCGTTCAACAAACACTCACCTGGGCAGATACCACAAAAAGCGAAAATTTCATCATCGCGGCCGCCAAAATTCGAAATCGCAACTCAGTCGAAGAAGGCTTAACAATGTTTGAGAGACTTATCGAACATGGTAAAAATTCTCCTGCTGGGATGTTCGACATTTATCAACTGATGATCGGATATCTCTATGCCGAGGATAAATTACCACCGTCTCTCAAAAATAGGGTACGTGACTATCTCGGGACAGGTAATTTCTATCGTGGCGACACAGAAAATCATTTAACAATGTATTACACTGGACTCTTATTGGCAACCCAAACTTTTACTGATTTACCCGCCCAAAAGTGGTATACAGGTAAAACATCAAAAGAAAACATGGAAGAAGCGATGGGTTGGTTCGATGAATGGATGAATTTGACGACAACCCTCGGTCAGGGTGAATTTGATTCTCCAACTTACATGCCAGTTTTCATCGCACCGATGTTTGGATTGTATCAATGGGCAAAGGATCCTGTGCTCAAACAGAACGCCCTGGTCATGATTCACTGGCTCCTTGCTGATTTCGCTGTCGAGCATCTTGAAGGGATTTATGTGGGCGCCCATAGTCGGGATTATCCTGATCGAGTGATCAAACCGCGACATAAACAATCGGATATGGTCGCCTGGAGCTGGTTTCTATTCGGTAAAGGTGAGCCAAGATTCCATTACACACTTTTAACGGCAGCAATGAGTGATTTCCAATTACCTGAAATTATTTACAATATTGGAACAGATCGAAGCCAGCCGTATACTCATACCGAAACTAAAAGAGTTCGTCATATTATTCGGCTGGGTGAAAAAAGAAATCCGCCGGTTTACAAATACACCTACATGACCAAAGATTATGCCCTCGGTTCCATGATGGGCGGAATTTTACAACCGATTCAGCAACATACCTGGGATGTAACTTTTGTAACCGATAGTCCTTACATGCGAATTTTTACCGTTCATCCCTACATTGGTGAACCTGATCTGGGCATGTTTTTCCCTGAAGAAATGAAATTCGCTTTTGATGAAGTCGCTCGTGCTCATACCTACTATGGTAGTGAGGACAAATGGTCAGCCAGTTCGCCGTACGAACAAACCTTTCAGCATAAGAATGCCCTTATTGTTTTATACAACATTCCTGAAAGCGAAAAATTCGGTCATATTGATGGATTTTTTTCCAAAGACTTGGGCAAACGTGAAGCTGATCCTTCTGGTTGGATTTTTTGTCACGGAGGTCACACGTATATCGCCTATTTTCCACTGCAGCCATATCAATGGATCGAAGAAACAGAATGTTTTCGGCTACGAAGTTATGAACTGAAAAACGGCTGTGTGGTTGAGGTTGCCCAGGCATACGAGTATGACTCGTTTGACGATTTCAAAGATCAGATTCGAAACAATACGTTAGCCCACGATACGTTCAATCAAACATTGATGGTCAGCTATACGACTTCAACTGGAGATGTAATGACTTTTCAGTATGATGGTGCTCGTCGATTGAATGGTAAATTAATAGATTTCGCCGATTATAAACTCTTTCGAGGCCCATTTCTAAATGCTGAAGTTGGCATTCCCAAACTTGAAATTAAATACAAAAATGAAGGAATGATATTGGATTTAGTAACCCAGAAAAAAGGTCAAATTCTACCACTCTATATTTGTAAAAAAATTGCTGAAGATTTCTCTCTAACTGGTAGACTGGACAACCCGCTCTGGAATAGTGCACATCCAGTTCAACTTGTTGATGCGATCATGGGTAAGCACGGACGTTTTTCAACTGAAGTTCGAGTACTTTATAGCGATAAATATTTATATATCGGTTTTCACTGTGAAGATGATTATATCTGGGGAACGGTAACCGAACGGAACGGACCTATTTATGATGAAGAATGTGTAGAAGTCTTTCTAAACCCAGCCGATACAAAGCACCAATATTATGAAATCAACTTGAGTCCTAAAAACGTGATTTACGATGCCTGCGTCCTGAACAATCGTACCCCTGAAAATCAAAATGGAAAATTCATGGCCCTACCCGAATTGGATCTGGAAGATTTATACACGTCAGTCCATGTTGAAGGCAAAAACAACGATCCTGGTTCAGGTCAATATTGGACGGCTGAAATCATCATTCCCTTAAAAGAAATTTTCGGAGGCAAGAATACCCCCCCAAAAGCTGGTGATACTTGGCGAGTTAATTTTTACCGCATTGATTCGCCGCAAAGGGATCAACGGGAGCATTATGCATGGAGCCCAACTAAACGAGCGGCATTTCATCTGCCGTGGCGGTTCGGGTATTTGAGGTTTACAGAGTAATATTGTTAAAATATGAAAATTGAAAATTTATATTGACATATCAGAATTTGTTTAATATATTGATAAATGAAAAAATTTATTAACCGTCAATAAATTGCTTGTGTTACAATGTCAGAATTGTCATGAATATTTAATTGAAAATCCAGTTATGGAGAAAATCGACAATCTCTTAGAAAAATCGATAAGAAAGTCAAACTTGAAATTCTTTGGCTATTCCGCATGAGTTGGGAAACAATGTAAAATTAAATTCTTTAGCCAAAGTTAATTGAGGCAAAAGAATCTCTTTAGTTAAATTTCAAATAAGAAGAGCTTTTTTTATAAAAATTAAAGACCTTATCATCAATTGTTTAAATGAGTAAATATGAAGTTTACATCAATACGTGGCGCAAAAGGCTTTCCTATGAAGCCATGCAAACAAGAAATCGAATTGAACGAATGCGCCGGGTTGCTGCTCAATGCACTGAGCTACTTGCGAGCAAATATGATGTAGAGCGGGTTTACCTTTTTGGTTCGCTCGTGGGAGATCGAAGATATTCGCCCTGCTGTCATTGACAAGTCACTGCAAAACCAGTTGAAAGAATATTTACGATTTCGCCATCTGTTTCGGAATATCTATGGTTTTGAGCTTGAATGGGATAAAATGCAAGGACTCGTAAATTCCTTGCCAGAAATTTTCACAAAATTTCAAAGCATTCAATTGTTATTATTAAAAAATTATTAAGCTATTATCCAAAGCAAAATTTACATATTCAGATAAAACCTCGCTCCCTTCACAAATCGTTTTCTCCCCTACTAACGTCTGTCACAATTGTGTGATTGAAAAGAACTCCCAATATTGGCTTGAGGGGAGTTTATTAGTGAATATAAAACCATAGCATAGTCAATTAAACCAACCAAAAAAATGTAATAAAACAATAAAAAATACTTGCTATCAGAAAATTTATTTTGTATGTTTATAACTTAACATATTGCTTCTTATGAATTAAAAAATATGCATCAATATATAATTCGGAAAGGTAAAAAGATGTCTATTTTAAACGATCCTAATCACCCGCTTTACATTCCAGAGGAAAATCGAAAAATTGCTCAGGAAAGAGCAGAGAATTATGTGGAAATGATTGCTGACTATTTAGAAGCTAAGAAAAATATTTCCTCTGGATTTGATAAATACGAACAGATAGAAAAGAGCAAGCAACGAATTTTAAAATTACTAAACGGAACGGAGAAGGATTGGAATGACTATCATTGGCATTTAAAAAATGCGGTTCGTGACGTGGCAACCCTGTCTAAAATTATCCATATTTCCGATCAGGAGGCAAAGGATATTGAAAAGACCGCTACGCTATATCGCTGGTCAGTTTCTCCTTATTATGCCAGCCTGATGGATCCTGACGACAGAAATTGTCCGATACGAAAACAAGCGGTACCCGTGATTCAAGAGGTCGTTTATAAAGAAGAGACAGAAGATCACTATGCTGTCGTTTATAATTCACCTGCTCCATTAATTACAAGATTATATGCCGATCGATTAATAATAAATGTCTCCAATGTCTGCGCCATGTTTTGCCGTCACTGCTTGCGCAAAAAAGATATTGCTTTGAAAGACATGATATACTCCAAAGAAGATGTGCAGGCTGCCATCGATTATATTGCCGAAAGTCCTGCAGTGAGAGATGTTCTGATTACGGGTGGAGATGCTTTAGCTCTTTCTGATAATTATATCGATTGGATTCTCACCCGGTTAGAACAAATTCCCCATATTGAAGTGATGCGCCTGGGTTCAAGGATGGTCTGCACTCTGCCTCAGCGCATTACGCCTGAGTTCTGCGAGATGCTCAGCCATCACAAGCCAGTTTATCTCAATACTCAATTTAATAACCCAAAAGAGTTGACCCCTGAAGTTGAAGATGCCGTTGATCGCCTTATCAAAGCAGGAGTTTTGGTAGGTAACCAATCTGTTTTATTGAAAGGAATCAATAACGATATTCATGTCATGAAAAAATTAGTCCAGGAATTACTACGGCTTAGAATTCGTCCCTACTATATTTTCAATTGTAAAAAACTTCAAGGGATTCGACATTTTCGAGTACCTGTTGCGGATGGACTGAATATTCTTGAACATTTGAGAGGTTACACTTCTGGCTTAGCCGTGCCTACTTTTATTATTACCGCCCCAGAAGGCAAAGGAAAAACACCAATGGCTCCAACGTATCTTTTGAATCCGAATAAGAAAGGCAAGTTGCTGTTTAGAACCTGGGGTGGCTACGTGTGTGAATATGAGGATGAGATACTTGGCAAGGAACAGAAAAGTGAAATTCCAAATAATAATCACCAAATAACAAACAAATTTCAAATTCCAGGATTTAATGAACAAAACCTAAGTTGATAACCTTACCGAACTTTTAAAGTTTGGTAAAAGTAGAATCGAAGCAGAATGTTAACGATGGAAAAAGAGAACTCCGAAGAAAAAGAATCATCTAAACCTTTCTTTGAAAAACTGATATTTACTGTCGAAAAAGTCGGCAATTACCTTCCTCATCCGTTTTTCTTATTTATTATTCTCATCATTGTGGTTTTTCTTCTTTCAGCGTTATTAAGTTACATCGGAGTATCCGTAACGCACACAGGATTCGAGCATTCATCTGATCAAGCGGAGATAAGAACTGTTACCGTTATCAATTTGCTCCACAGAGAGATGCTCCAATCCATCATGGGAAATTTTGTCAAAACTTTTGCCTATTTCGCTCCAGTGGGATTCGTTATCATTATGATATTAGGCGTCGGGTTAGCTGAACAAACAGGTTTATTTTCAGCAGTCATTCGACTGTTAATCAATAAAACTCCTCCGTTTTTAATTACCTTCGTACTAGCTATTGTTGGCATCTGTGCCAATATCGCATCTGATGCTGGGATCGTCATCGCTCCAGCTATCGGTGGTGCCGTTTTTTTAGCATTACGAAGGCATCCCATCGCTGGCGTCTGTGCTGGATATGTTGCTGCCTACGGCGGCTATTCTGCTAATATGTTTATTGCAGGCACAGATGTCATGTTGGCAGGAATTACTCAATCAGCCATTAGTTACTTCCAGATCGATGCCTCTGTTCACCCACTGATGAACTGGTATATCATGATGGGATCGACAATCATGCTCGCATTGGTTGTAACTTTAGTCACAGAGAAAATCATTGTTCCCTATGTTGGTGAATATGTTCCGCCTGAAGACTTAAAACATCTGACAGTAAATACTGATCTTGAACTGAAGCCAGAGGAGAAAAACGGTTTATTATTTGCGACAATAGCCGGCTTCATTTTTTTAGTCATCCTTTTGCTCATGACTATCCCTAAAAATGGATTACTCCGCAATGAGCAGGGCGAACTGCTGCCCAAATCGCCATTGATCTCAGGAATCATTTTTATACTCTTCATCTTTTTCTTTATCGTGGGGATTGCTTTTGGCATTGGCGCCAAAACCGTTCGTAGTCAGCGGGATGTCCCAAACATGATGGCAAAAGGACTGATCGGTGTAGCAGGATTTTTAGTTGTTTGTTTGCCAGCATCTGTTTTTATTGATCTTTTTCATAAGAGTAATTTAACCGAGATTATCGCTGTTTCTGGTGCGAATTTATTTAAAAGCGTCAACTTAGGTGTAATCCCTGCTTTACTGATGTTTTCCCTCTTATGCGCAGCATTGAATATATTTGTAACCAGCGGACTGACGCAGTGGATGATCACAGCACCGATTTTTGCCCCGCTGTTCTTTCATCTTGGAGTGAGTCCTGCTATCACACAGTTTGCATTCAGAATTGGGGATTCCACAACAAATATAATTTCACCGATTTCGGCTTATTTGCCCATGCTTTTGGGATTGCTTGAGAAATATCGAAATAAAGATCAGGAAATTGGGATCGGCTCAGCGATCTCGTTGATGCTGCCCTATTCGATGTTTCTTTTATTGTTCTGGGTTCTTTATTTTGCAATCTGGCTATTATTAGGATTTGATCCAGGACCAGGGGTTTCTATATTTCTCTAATTGACAATTATCAATTGACAATTTAAAAAATAGAGTATAAGATCATGAAATTAAACAAAAATTTACAAAAGTTGAAAGTTATATTTTTTCTGATAATTTTTATCGCGCTAGCTTCAGCACTATTCGCCCAGCAATCAGCAACTGCCATCAAAGCCATGGTCGTTGCGCCAACTCCCGAAGCTGTTGAAGCAGGTCTGGCGATATTAAAGCAGGGTGGCAATGCTATCGATGCAGCCGCCGCCACCGCGTTTGCCTTGATGGTAACCGATCCAGCCATGTGTAGTGTAGGCGGCAGATCCCAAATTCTGATTTATTTGAAGGATGGACAGATTATTGGTATTGATGGGGCAACTCAATCACCTCTCTTAGTCGACGAACCGGTGTTAGTTGGACATGGCTACCGAACCTGTCCCATTCCAGGAAGTCCAGCAGCGCTTGAGGAAATGGTCAAAAAATATGGAAATCTTCCTTTGAGGTTGATTTTACAACCAGCGATTCGACTGGCAAAAGATGGATTTATAATTAAAAAGGATTATCACGAGTCGTTCCGCAAGTATGGGAAGCTATTTCACCTGTATCCAGGGACATCCAAACATTTTTTAAAGCAGAACGGATCGTTTTATTCAGAGGGGGAAAAATTTGTCCAGCCAGCTTTAGCAAGAACGCTTGAAATTATTGCAGATGAAGGAATTGGAACTTTATATCGGGGAGAACTGGCTGAAGCTATCATCAAAGATATGATGAATAATAATGGTCTGGTTACAGTTGATGACCTATCTCAATACCGTCCTCGAAAAGGAGACATCGTTTCAGGTAATTATCGCGGGTACAAAATTATCAGTCGAGGAGATCAATGTGATGGCGCTTCGGTTATTGAAGTATTGCAGATTTTAGAACATTTTAATTTGTCGAATTTTAAAAAGAATGATTCTCAATATATTCATCTATTAATCCAGGCAATGGCTATTGGCAATCTGGATGAGTATCTTCCCGATTGGCAGCAAACTTCGACAGATCTGGCTGCTCGACGAGTTCTTGAGATTGAAGCGAATAAAGCGCTTCCCGTTCCGATTAAGCCGAAAAATTCAGAGGAAGCGGGCTATACCAACCATCTCTCGGTAGTCGATGAACAGGGCAACTCCGTCTCATTGACACAATCTATTGGACCTACTTTTGGCTCAAAAGTTGTCAATCCAGAGCTTGGATTTTTTTATGCTTACAGTTACGATATGAACAGCGATCCCATTCCCTATCAGCGGGAGAAAACGAGTCAGTCACCGACAATCATTTTAAAGGGTGACAAACCATTTATTGTATTGGGATCAGCCGGCAGTAGTCGCATTCCAGCGTCTATCGTTCAAACCATTATTAATGTGATCGATCATAAAATGGTATTAGACAGGGCAGTTGTTTCTCCACGGGTTTTTCTTTATGAAAACGAGTTGAGAATCGAAACCATGAATATTCCAAATTCCACTCTGGGAGTACTACAAACGTTGGGATATAAAATTAAAACCTACGATCAACTGAATGGATGGTTCGGCAGGATTCATGCGATTTTAATTGATGATTCAACTCAAAAAATATATGGCGCCGCTGATCCGAGAGATTATGGCGCTGCAGCAGGCTTTTAATAGAGGTAGGACAAAATGGTGTTTTGTCCCACAATTTAGAATGAACTAAAAAAAATTTGAATCTAAAGGAATAAATGAAATGAAAGTCGCCGTTATCTACAATAAACAAGAAATTAAAGATTCTGATGTCATAAACGTCTTCGGTATGCCAACCAAAGAACGCTATAAACCCCAGACCATCGAAATGGTTGCATCTGCTTTGGAGCGTGGCGGACATAATGTTAGGCTCATCGAAGGCAATATGCAAGTTATTGAAGAATTGCAAAATTTCATGCCAAGAGTTGTGAAGGGGGAACGTCCAGGAATGGTTTTTAATATGGCATTCGGCATTCAAGGGCAATATCGATATACCCATATACCCGCCATGTTGGAGATGCTTGGTATACCTTATGTCGGTTCGGGTCCTGCGGTACAGGCAATCGCGCTGGATAAAGTGATGTCTAAAATTGTATTTTTAAGGCATAATTTGCCAACCCCCAATTTCTGGGTATTCTCAAATCCAGATGAAGATTTATCAGATGTAAAATACCCTGTCATCGTTAAACCGAAGATGGAAGCATTCTCCCTGGGGCTGCGAATTGTGAATAACGATAAAGATTTGAAAGACGCTATCGATTTCATTAACAAAGAATTCCAGCAGCAGGCGTTGGTGGAGGAGTTTATTCCTGGACGAGAATTTGCAATACCGCTTCTAGGGAATGGATCAAACCTGGAGACTTTGCCAATTGTTGAAATCGATCTGGCGAATGATCCCAATGCCATTCAAACCCTCAATGACAAAATGCAGCACCCTCGAAAGAAGATTTGTCCCGCAAATACTTCATCTGAAATTGAAAACGAGTTATGCTCATTATCCCGAGGTGTCTTCAATGCACTGGGAGCATTCGATTTTTCTCGTGTCGATGTTCGAATGGCTGAAGATGGAACATTATACATTTTAGAAATTAACTCTATGGCAAGTTTGAATCCAACAGGCTCGTTTGTTCATTCGGCTGAAGTGGCTGGTATGGATTTTCCAGCACTGGTTAATCGGATATTGGATATTGCTGCTATTCGTTATTTTGGGAAATCTATTCTGCAAAAAGT
>JABAOC010010109.1_pt3 | contig 46153 bp, 40 predicted proteins | sample 7062161 | NCBI WGS metagenome assembly JABAOC01 (sample SAMN14538625, study PRJNA623070) | marine sediment metagenome | biome: marine biome [ENVO:00000428]; feature: marine pelagic biome [ENVO:01000023]; material: deep marine sediment [ENVO:00002113] | place: India: Gulf of Khambhat ... | reverse complement strand
ATGAGCAAATGCCTGATCTTTTCAGAAGCATAGTTCAAGCCCAAGAGACAGGGATGCCTCTTCCTCAAGCCCTAGAAGAAGTTTCGAAGAGAGATTACGGTCCTCTCACGAATGAATTGAAGAAGATGACTGCTCAAATGTCTTGGGGAAGAACATTCGAGGAAGCTCTTCTGACTCTACAAGAACGGGTCGACACCTTGTTGATGAGAAGAACTGTGCCGATGATCACTGAGGCTGCCCGTTCAGGGGGCCGCGTGGAAGAAATATTTGATCCTCTTGGAAAGTTCATTCAGACGACTCTGCTACTCAACGAAGAAAGAAGGAACCAGACGAGGCCATACACGGCAATAATATATGTGGCATTCTTCGTCTTTTTGTTTACGATCATAATGCTCTTCAGATCATTCTTTTTCTTCTTCTTCGCGAGCATAGAAGAGTTGCCTATACTTAGTTCAGCTATAATGAAGCCCGAAGAGATACAACGTATGTTCTTCCACATGACAGCAATTCAGGCTTTTTTTGGAGGACTTGTCGCCGGGAAAATGGGAAAGGGAATCATCAGTGCAGGCTTGAAACATAGTCTAATACTCATGCTTTGCGGATATATGGGATTAAGGCTTTTCCTGTGGGGCTAGGAGATGGTGGGAGAGAGATTTTTACAGGATAGACGTGCTCTGACCCCTGTCCTAAGTAATCTTCTGCTCACTGTGGTAGCTGTGGCTGCCATGTCTATTGCAACAACCACGACGTATGTCATATCGATCAATCTGCGAGAGACGATGAGTGAAAGAGTCGTTGTTGAGGATTTATGGTTCAATCCTCTAACCAGCAATATAAATGTCTATCTTCGGAATGTTGGAAAGGTAACTATTCATGTGGCAGCAGTGTACCTCAATCACACTTCACAATCATTCACCACGTCTTCTAGCTTAGGAGTCGGTCAACACAATTGGCTCAACATTTCTTATGCTTGGTCTTCAGGAAATCTCTACTATATAGATATCGTCACAACCAGGGGGAGTCATATTGAAGGCTATTATGAAGCGCCTTAGACAGAACAGACAAGGTGTCAGCAACGTGATTGTCGTCATGCTCAGCCTAGTACTAGTTGTGATAATAGTCGCGAATGTCGTTCTCTGGAGCTATGAAATGAACGAGGTCGATTGGGAAAAAATGCGGGAAAACATATGCATTACTGATGTGAAGCACTCGGCGGGGATTCAATCATACAACCCTTCCCATCATATCATCGAAGGATCAACGGATTGGTCGTCAGGTAGTATCTCAGACTTAACAACAAATGACAATGTTTACATGACCTTCAGAAGCTACTACTCAGGCATGGACAAGATATACTTCGCATCAAACGTTTCGTCTGACGTAGACTCTTCTGAAGACATAGGAACTAATAGCAATTTCTCTGCACAGCAGGCTGGCCCAGACAGCATAATGGATACGCTCTCAGAGAGCAGTAGCACGAAGGAGGAACGATGGATATCACCATCTACCCACGAAGACCCTGGAGATGAGTGGAATAATGAGACAAACGCCTATGACGAAGATGGCGAAACATACGCAATGAATAGCATACCGGGAGGAGATTCTTGGTGCCAGTACCTAGTGCTCACACATAGCCCCGTGAACTGCAGCAAGATCAGATACTACATTGGCAGAGAAAGCTCTGCCATCAATCAAGTCGAGATCGAACTCTATAATGGAACATGGACAAACGTATATAGTGGAGAGGGAATATGGAGTACTTGGACCAATGTAAGCTTCCCGAAAACTCCAGTTTCGAAAATGAGGTTCCGATTCCTAAACACAATGCCGGCGCAAGAAAGAAGAGTATATGTATACGAAACAGACTTCCTGCAAGAGAAAGAACCACCGAACTATAGACTAGATTTAGAGGTTCAATGGATTGGGATTAGCCATAACGAACCAGATGAATGGTTGACCATCTTTGGAGGAACAATGGGGTCGGAAGACATCGGCGTAGATGTATGGAATGGTTCAGCATGGGAAAACGTGTTTCCGGATCTTTCAAGTGGATGGAACAACATCTCGGTCTCAGCTTATCTAGTCTCGTCGAATTTCACTATCAGATTTAAGGATGGGACAGAAACAGACGATACCATTCAGGACAGTTGGGATCTTGATGTTACATTGCTGCATGTCTGGTCGGAAGAGTTCAAGGCGGAAGTTGAGTTCACAGGCTATAGCAGCACCGATGAGTGGAGCCAGCTGAACTGGACGGTCAACTATGCATGGACAACAGACCTAGTGAATGTAACACTCCAACTTTTCAACTACACACTTGGTGGGTATCCAACAAGTGGATTTGGCTATTTGAGTTACATCTCCAGTGAGATACTTGGCATTGATGAGAGCGAAAGTCAGACAGTGAGCATTAACCCCACCCATTTCAGAAACACTACGGGTCACTGGAAGATGAGAATAAGAGGAATCAAAACCACAGACACAGAATTTGATCTAAAGGCCGATTGGATCGAATACAGGACTGTGAAGGCTGGAACAACTTTTGAGTTTGAAAATAAAGGCTCCTTAACCTGTCATATAGTCTCTTTATGGGTGAACAACGCTACAAAGCATCAGCGATACGATTTGGACATATTCATCAACTCCGGTCAAACCAAATCACATGTTTGTGATTACATTAGGTTACCCGCAAACCACTACAGGGCTAAAGTCATAACCGACAAGGGGAACATAGCGATATATTCCGGACATTGAAATGGAAAGCCATTTTCACTCCTTTTTCGCTATTCATTCTCCATCAGTTTCTCTTTCAACTNNTGGATGTCATAGAGTTCAGCCATCCTCTTTCCATTCTCACTCATCTTTGGAATTGCAATTAAGTACGCCGCGTCTGGGGAGACGTCAAAGATCTTTGCAAACAATGCGATCACTGGTTGCTCAGGCACCACATTTTCCGCAGAAGACGCAAAATCTATCACCGTCACCTTTCTTATTCTTTCTCCTTTATACGCAGCTATGTCAAACATGTGATTCGCGCCGGACTTGCCTTTCAAGAATGCAGGGCTTTCAACATCAAACCCGTTTTCTTGGAAGAACTCTCTGATGGGCCCAATGATGACCCAGCCTACAGATGCTTCTTGTTTGATCTCTTCTCTCAGATTGTAGACATAGACTTCTTTGATCACGGCATCTTCGAAAGTCGAAGCAGATTTACACACTCTGCAGAAATGCTCCGTTTCTGGGATGTCGAAGCTTTTTCTGCATTCTTTGCATTTGCACCATATTCCTGCTTGTCTATAATCAACATCTGACTTCTTCAATTCTTCATTACATTTTGGGCAGACAAACTTCTCTTCCTTGCGAAAGTTCTCCTCCACATCCATATATCCACACTTAACATGCTCTATCAAGGAGCTTTTCAGAATGTTAAACGATTTGCAGTATGGGCAGCAATAGTGGACAGATACATTTGCAGAACCGCATTTGGGACAGTAGATTATCTTGTCGTATAGCCGCCTTTCCAGTATCCCGGCGTCGTATAGCCGTTTTATGAAAACACTTGCTTCAGCGTCATCACTAACGATTTCATCCACGACGGGATACCAATAACCTCGCTTCGGATCATAGACAGGCTCGAGTTCACTCATCTCCCCACTAAGGAATTTGTTCAGAAGAATTTGTGTGTTCCGATCTTTGTAGAGTTCTATACGCTCTGCATTACTTGCTTTGATCATAATCATCCCAGACCATTCTCAGATAGATCAACCCTACATTTAACTAGTCCTATTAACGCTTTTTCTAGCTTCTACATATATAATAGTTTCACCATATAGCTTTCGCGATGCCAAAGAAAAAAGCTTTTAGAGTTCCACCGGTTCTATGTTGACAGGAAGCTGGCTTCAGTGGTTTCGCGGTCGAAACAGATTATTAGTTGCCCAAAGTGCGGCTTTAGCTTCGACATCGTGTATGGTAGAACCTTTGCCTGTTCAGGCTGTCCGTCTTCTGTTCACTGTGAATATGCCAAGTGTCCGAAGTGTGAGCATGAGTTTCCTCTTTCTAGGCATCGTAGAAGCTCACGCATCCCATAACGTGAATCACACGATTCTTCCCTCCTAATTCCTTTGGTTCCTAAAAAACTTGCACGGTTGCGTTGGCGTTTGTTGTTCAAACTCGATAGGTCACATGGAACCTATTGCGAACATGCCTACAGACTTATCTTGCGGATTTCCGTCAGTATCTCGCCGCAATTCTTCCGAACCGGTACGCAAACTTTTTGTAGGGTCTTTAACACATCAGTACAATAACATGTCGGCTGGAAGAGAACATCTGACACTTAAAAGCCAGATTGTCTGAGGCCCCAAGATTCTGAGTTGGAATCAGCAAGTCCCACAGTCACACTTTTTAATGCGAATACTCATATTCCAAAACGACATGAAGTCCGATCGACATACCAGATGGTGAAAACATTGTCAGTTAGGCGCCCTAAACATTTAGTCTTCAGATGGAGTACACGCAGAGGTCTGGTGGCAATAATACTGTTCCTGACAGTGACTACACTAGCCGAATATATCGTGGTCCTATATGCCACGAATCTTGGAGTTGAAGACAAGACTTCGTTGGGCTGGAAACTCCCATTTCCAGGCAGTCAATTGACCATCACCCTTACAATTAGCCCNNCACTAACTTACAGTTGGACGTACCTAACAAATCATCTTGCTGTGAGGCGTCCCAAGACACGGAAGGAAAAGACCAGGTCTGAAGTAGACCGCAGCGGAAAACGTAACTTCAAGAAGATCGAAAGGTTAACATCACGAATAAGATCTTTCTTCGGTGAAGTGAAGGCTCGGCTTCTCAAGATCAAAGGGATCGCTCATCTCCGGCAGAGGATACACTTTGCTCGAGCAACAATAATAAGCGCTCTGACTGTTCTGCTACTTTTCGGAACCTTGATTCTTGTAGTTTCTCTCTCAACGTATCCAAAATTGATCCACTGGACAGTGTCAGGCGCCTATCAGAGCAGTCCACCACTTGTGGAATTCGTAAAATCAGTAGGGAGCCTTGGAACCAATATTGTAGCGTTCTTGGCACCAATTAATTGGGTGTGCTCATCCATAAACACTGCTCTTCTGTCAATAGCCTCTGGATTTCGAGATTTCGTTGCAAGTTTAGGAGGCCTGATACAGCCTTTGGCAGAGTTGGATAACGCTCAAAAATACTTGCTTTTTCAAAACGTTTCTGCTTGGGCTTCCGCTCTAGCGGTTCTTCTTTATGGAGCGTATAGACGGCAAAGCTATAGATACGACAAGAAAAGGCGCTGAGTGATTCAGAAAGAATAGACTTAGCTTGTCGATACCCTCGCTCTTGTTGCTGCATAAGCGGTGAAAAGCCAGCTAAGAACAAGATAGATAATCATGACTAGGTTCAGAAACAAGTTTCTCTCAAAGGAATAGTAAAGCGTAAAACCTGAGAAAACTGTAGTTATAAAGAAGAGAACGACGATAGTCCAAACAACCCAAATCCTCTTTTTGAGCAAACCATAAGCGGTTATGAGATTCAGGATGCCGATTACGCCAACGTGTATGAGGCGAGAGTCTACTATCGCTAAAACGACGAAACATATTACTCCAACTACCGCGTAAAATGTGAAGATTGCCAGCCTTCCAAGATTTTCCATCCTGAATATGGATGCGAATGCCAAAGTCAAACCGCCTTTTGACCTAAATGCATTGAATCCAACGTTAATAAGCTTAATGTTCAGAGATTGTCCTGCAAGTCGATCCTGCGTGCTTGTTCAAGAAGAATGATTAGCCATAAATGATGTGAAAAGAAACTATAGGTCGACAGCTTAGACATCTTATGATCACAGGATTGGATCACATGCTCCCATGATGCTTAAAGGTACATGGAAAAGCTTAGAACTGATTAGCAGAATAGCAGACTAAGATAGGAAGAGAAGACAAATGGGATATCATGACCTCTTTGTGTCGCAGTCGAACGTGTTTGGCGGTGTTCAGAAATCTTTTGAAGAGGCAGATAGGATAGTTCTAGGCGTTCCTTTCGACGCCACAAGTACGTACCGACCGGGAGCGAGATTCGGACCCAGTGCTATCCGCGAAGCATCCGTGAATATCGAAGGCTACAGCTTCCGCACTGGCTTGGACATAAAAGATTTGAGTCTACATGATCTAGGCGACTTAGAGGTCTCTTCAAACACAAAGGAGACTCTCAATAAGCTAAGGCTGGTCATCCAAGATATCTTAGGAGCGGAAAAAACGCCAATGACCATAGGAGGAGAACACACCGTTACCTTAGGCGTTCTAGGAGGTTTAGAAGAAAAAGCCCTTGATACAGCAATAGTCAGTTTTGATGCACATCTTGATTTGCGAGACGAGTTTTTAGGACTTGATGTTTCTCACACAACCTTCATGCGCAGGATAAATGAAGACATAAAGCCTGCAAAAATAGTTGAGGTAGGCACCCGAGCAGTCTGCAGAGAAGAACTAGACTATGCGAAAGAGGCAGGGATAGAGTTTCTAACGACCTATCAGGTCAAGAACGAAGGATCAGAACAGATTGCAGCGTACATGAAAAAGATGTTGACAGACTATGATAGCGTTTACTTATCTGTTGACATGGATGTCCTTGACCCTGCTTATGCACCAGCAGTGCAAAATCCGGAGCCCGAAGGTCTTGAGACACAGGTGTTGATGGATATCATACATTATCTATGCGACAGACGTGTCATAGGTTTTGATATTGTGGAAGTTGCGCCGAGATTTGACAATGGAATTTCTGTAATTCAAGCAGCAAAGATTGCGTTTGAAATTCTGTGCAGTTTGGAAGAAGACTGAGAGGGAGAGTCAAGATGAAAACTGCAGAAGCATACTACGATAAGACGGCAAAGAGCTACGACGAAAACTTTGATATGTTATATTTCAGAATCTTCGATGTGATTTCCTGGAAATACATTGAACCGTATATGCCAGAGGAACCAGACGCCCTTGTTCTAGATGCTGGCGGGGGTACGGGTCGCTGGGCAATACGAATGGCAAAGAAAGGCTGTAAAGTCGTTCTAATGGATATCTCGGAAAAGATGCTGGAATTTGCCACCAAGAAAGTGAAGATAGAGGGGCTTGACAATATTACTATATTGAAGGGAGATATGACAGAAACGGGTTATGTAGACGAAAGTTTCGACATGATCCTTTGTGAACATGCGCTCTTTCTGTTCAGCGATCCAGACATCGTTATAAATGAACTGAAACGAGTTCTGAAGAAGGACAAACGGTTGATAATCTCAGCCCACAATCGCTATGTCCAATCAATAGCTTCACTTCCGCAGAAACCGACTCCAGTCAAGATGAAGAAAGCGCTTGACATCCTACTTGAAAAGAAACATGGTGCTTTGAACCGACAAAGAAATGTCAAGATATATACATTGACCCCAGGCGAATTTCGAGACATGTTAGAGAGAAATGGGTTCCATATCGAAAAAATCATTGGGAAAGGCGTCACTATGCCCCTGCGAATCTCCAAGGATTTATTCGTGAAGAAGCAGTACTCGAAAGACCTGTTTGAGAAAATACTTCAATTCGAGCTTGCTATGTGTGAGAAAGAGGACGCAACGGCCTTGGCAGGACATATGCAGGCAGTAGCGCGCAAGATCTAGTCATTTCATACAGCTATGGAAAGAGGATGACGAAAGAAACGCTACTTTGACACTTGATCTTTCGAAAGTTTAGCCATGAAGAAGCCGTTGCAAAGATGAAGGTGCGGATAGAGCCTTCGGCACTCTTTCAGACCCCTCAAGCCTGGCAGACCTATTTTCGGCTCTATCTCAGCTAAAGTGAACTCGGGATGCCATTTCAAGAATCTTTGAATAAGCATTTCATTTTCCTCAACTGTTATGCTGCATGTCGAGTAATACAGAATGCCATTTGGTTTCACGTGTTCCGCACAATTGCCTAGCATCTCCCATTGAAGCTTGGCCATTCTGTCGATGGAGCGCCCATGAAGCCTCCATTTGGCCGATGGAAGCCTACCAAAGACCCCCGTGCTAGTGCATGGCGGGTCCAAGACTACGACATCTGCTTCAGCCTTCAAAGGCAAGGAATTGTATCCATCAACGATTATTGGCGTCGCGATGTTCACACCCATCCGAGCTACCTCGTTCTTCCATAAACCCATCCTTCGCTTCGAATGATCGATCGAATAAACTGCTCCATGATTCTGCATGAGTTGAGCAAGATATGTGGTCTTTGCACCAGGAGCAGCGCAAACATCAAGGACGGTCATGCCAGGCTTTGGATCAGCGGCCTCAACTGCAAAACAGCTGGCCTTATCTTGGATATAGAAGAAACCACTTCTGAAGCTCTGGGTCCTGGTTAAGGGCCTCTTTGCTCTACCAACAATATACGTGTGTCTTAACTGCTCAACACGTAGAACTTCTAATCCTTCTTTGGTAAGCGTCTCCAAGATTTCGGCTTCATCTGCCCTAAGGGTGTTAAGCCTTATGTACGTAGGTGGCGCATGAGAATTAGACTCAAGCATGGAAAGAGTTTCGATTCTGCCAAACAGCTTGAAGCAGTATTTGACAAACCATGTTGGATGAAAGGTCAAGAGTCCTATTTTTTCTTCGTCACTTGTATCAATGAGGACAGAAGACGGTTTCTGGGTCAGTAATAAGCCTAGCACATGCTCGATCTTACGGATTGTTCTCCATCCCAGTATAGAACGAGCGTATCTGGCTGCGTTCTCAGCTCCCGTGACGTCTATCTTGGACCAGTTCCTGGCGATTCTTGTATGATAGACATAGAGCCTCAAGAAAGCTTGAACACCTAGGCTAAACTCTTTTATTGCCTTGGGTCTTAGAGCACAATTAACGAATTTGTCTATGAAGTTCTGTCTTCTTACCGTCTCAACTACGAGTCTGTGGGCAAGTCGGATAGCGTTTGAATCTCTGATGTTCAATTGCCTTATGGTTCTGCCGAGGGCTAGTCGTTCACTAAGCCTTCGCATCTGCATCCAACTCAGGCTTTCAATAGAAAGCATCCAAGCTTCTTCAAGCATTTGTATCCTCGCTCGCTTGATCATATCATGAAGAAGATTAATAAACAAAATAGAAGGTTAAGGCGACTCTTATCTTCAGACCTGACTTTTTGTCTGAAAACCATCTTTCGGAACAAGGGATATATATGACAATGCAGACACTAAGACGTTGGGAATCGAAATGGGGTATTTAGAAACACAGTTCTAGGCGACTTCTGAAAGGACGAAAGACTGCTAAGACCCCCACAAATAGACCGGAGAACTCAAATCCTTTAGAAGAGAGAAAGCTGTCCAGCGATGATCATAGAACTCTTGGTCAACATTTGGATCTGTTTTCCATAAACGAGGATGTAGGTATAGGCCTGGTGCTTTGGCATCCAAAAGGGATGGTTGTCCGCAGAACCATTAGGAACTTCTGGGAAGAAGAACACTTGAAGAATGGATATCGACTGGTTTGTACCCCACATATAGCTCAAAGCAAGCTTTGGGAAATCTCAGGACACCTTGAATATTACAGACAGAACATGTATGCTTTTGAGAAAGACAATGAATCCTACGTCGTGAAACCCATGAACTGCCCCTTCCACATCAAGATATTCAAGTCAAAACCGCGAAGCTACAGAGAATTGCCCATCAGATATGCGGAATGGGGAACAACGTACAGATATGAGCGTTCAGGCACTCTACATGGACTGATGAGAGTAAGAGGATTCACAATAGACGACGCCCACATCTTCTGCACTCCTGACCAAACTGAAGAAGAAATAAGAAGAACTCTAGGTCTCACAGAGCACATACTGGAGAGGTTCGGTTTCCAAGAACACCGAGTATACCTTTCAACTAGAAACCATAGACGACAAAGCAGGTTTATGGGATCTGACCAAGAATGGACAGTGGCTGAGGCCGCACTGGCTGAGGCTTTAGAGACTAAAGAAATCTCATACCGGAAAAATCCAGGAGAGGCCGTGTTCTACGGACCCAAAATTGACATCAATGTGGTAGATGCAACAGGCAGAGAATGGCAATGCTCCACCATCCAATTCGACTTCAATCTGCCGAAGCGCTTCAACATCACCTACATTGAATCGGATGGCAAGTCTCACAGAGTCGTCATGATCCACAGAGCTATTCTGGGAGCCATAGAAAGGTTCTTTGCGATATTGCTGGAAAGCTGTGAGGGAAATCTTCCTCTATGGCTTGCGCCTGTACAGGCGAGAGTGCTACCCATCAGCCACAAACATGTAGAGTATGCTGAATATATTTCTAGGAGAATGTCATCCAGTGGAATAAGGGTTGAAATCGACGGAAGCGACTCCACAATCAACTACAAAATCAGACGCGCCGAAATTCTGAAGATACCGTATATGGTCATTATCGGAAGGCGTGAGCTGAGACTCAGGAAAATAGCAGTCAGAAAACATGGAGAAGGAGACCTAGGCCTCTTGACAGTTAAGGAATTTATCAAGAGAATCGAAGAGGAGTCAGACGTACAGGCTCAAATCACATGATGATCTTAGAAGCAAACATGGTCCTGTTTTGCGTTGGATGAGGAACTGAAAGAAAGGGACGTTCATACCGCAATAAAACAAGGATCCGGTTTGCGTTCAAATGCTTCCGGCTTGAGACTGCATGTTCCCATCAGAAGGACCATACGGCAACTTGCCAGGGTAAATTTCAAACCCTGCTTGGAAGATAAATAACATAGAATGACATAGGGATTTAGAGAGAAACAAGTAGCCCGTACAATTGATCTGGACACTAATTGACCATTGGTTCCTGATCCATTTTCACTTTCTCTCTTGACCAAAGGATCCTTTCTTCGCAAAAAAACTCATGGAAAAATCATGCGAAAGGGGAAGCTTTATTGGTCTCTTTCATTTGGGGAAATCAGATTACTATCTGCATGTAGCTTCACCAAAGTTTTTAGTCTATCCTGTTCATAGAGTAAGTCGGGTTAAGAAGCGAAAATGGAGCAAAAGCATCTGACCGAATTTTCTCATGGGCTTAAAGACAGTTTGAAAGCTGAAACTCCCTCTGCCAAGAAACTCTCGCTTGAAAAAGCGGAAGGACGCTCTTTTCCACCAGTAGCTCCAGAGGAACTGCCCTCGTCTTATTTTGTTTCAGCTACATATGACGGAAAAAGTAGAAAGGCAGTTATCAAGCTGTATGAACCAGATTCAGGTCAGATTCACTTCTGGTATGACAACACGGGCCACAAACCATACTGCCTGACTAATCTTTCACCATACGAGCTTGAAAAGATTAACCGTTTGATCAAACATCCTGGCTTCATACGCTTCGAATTAACGGAGAAATTTGATCCACTCCTAGATAGGAATGTAAAAGTGACAAAGGTCCTAGCGACAGATCCACTGGCGATTGGCGGTCGTCCAAGAGGCTGCATAAGGGACATAATTCCAGAAGAATATCCAAAGACATCTGAGATCCCAATCGCAGCAGAAGAGATCAAAGTTTGGGAATCTAGGATAAAATATTATGAGTCATATATATACGATAGGAAACTATGGCCAGGGATGATCTATGAAGTCAAGAAAGGCAATGTAATCCCAAAATCTATCAAAGAAACTCAAGAGACCGCTAAACGGATAAAGGAAATCTTCAAAGATTCAACACAAGAAGAACAAGAGCATATCGAACGATGGGCAAGGCTGCTAGAATATCCCGCACCAACATTCCACCGTGCAGCATTAGATATAGAGGTTTACTCACCTATTCCTACAAGAATGCCCGACTCCCGAGAAGCCGCTTACCCAGTAGTCTGCGCTTCATTCTACGACTCCGATGGACAGAAGAGGGTTTTGCTTCTAAAGAGACAGAGTGTTCGACAAGGAACAGATCATCTTCAACATGATGTTCGTGTTGAATACTTTGATTCTGAGGACAAGCTTATAAGGAGGATTTTCAATGCATTGTGGAAATACCCTTTCATCATCACATTCAATGGTGATGATTTTGACCTACGCTATTTGGCCAACAGAGCCCGAAAATTCGGAATCGGAAACAACGAGATTCCCATAGATGTTGGTAGACGTGTCTGCCTGCTAAAATATGGTATACATATTGATCTTTACAAGTTCTTTTTCAACCGCTCCATCCAAATCTATGCCTTCAGCAATCGTTACAGAGATGTGACTCTTGATGATATTGGCCAAGCTCTGATTGGAATTGAAAAAATCAAGCTGGAGAAGACCATAGGAGAACTGACGTACACGGAGCTTGCCCAATATTGCCTTCGAGATTCTGAGATCACCTTGAAACTGACAAGCTTTGAGGACGATCTTGTGATGAAACTAGTTCTGGTGTTAGCTAGAATCAGTAGTATGCCCATGGAAGACGTAAGCCGTCAGGGAGTATCACGATGGATAAGAAACTTCATGCACCGAGAACATCGCAGAAAGGGCATGCTTATCCCAAATGCCGAAGACATCTTGGCCATGAAAGGCAAGACAGCCACCAAAGCCATAATCAAAGGCAAGAAATACAAAGGGGCCGTTGTAGTAGAGCCAACCCCTGGTGTCCATTTCAATGTGGCAGTCATGGACTTTCCAAGTCTATACCCATCTATAATGAAAGTGTGGAATCTAGGCTACCAGTCAATTCGCTGTTCGCATCCAGAATGCCGTAGTAACGCTGTTCCAGATACACCCCACTGGGTATGCAGAAAGACACGTGCACTAGAAAGCCTTCTCGTAGGCTCCCTCCGTGACTTGAGGGTACACTGGTACAAGCCAAGATCCAGAGATAAGACTCTTCCAGAAGGATTAAGAGACTGGTACAATGTGATCCAAGGTGCAGTAAAGGTAATATTGAACGCCAGCTATGGCGTCTTCGGTGCAGAGTCCTTCGACCTTTACTGCCCACCAGTGGCAGAAGCCACAGCAGCCATAGGAAGACATTCTATAAATCGAATAATCGACGAGGCGAAGAACCTTAACATTCAAGTATTATACGGTGATACGGACAGTGTCTTCCTAAAGAATCCTGCAAAAGAACAGATCGAATCACTAGCACAGTGGACTGAAAAAAAACTGAGAATGAGCTTGGATGTGGAGAAGGTCTACCGATATGCGGTTTTTAGTCAAAGAAAGAAGAACTATCTAGGAGTGCAAGAAGATGGAAGCATTGACGTCAAAGGACTAACAGGGAAAAAAAGACATATTCCACCTTTCATAAAAAGGGGCTTCAACAAGATGAAAGAGCGGCTAACACAGGTCAGGACGCCCGGAGACTTTGAGGAGGCAAAGAAAGACATATGCGGAATAGTCTATGAACATTACGTCCAATTGAGAAAGCGAGAATGGAAAAATCTGAGTGAACTAGCTTTCAATGTAGTATTAGGACAATCCCCCGAACATTATGTCAAAACTACTCCTCAACATGTTAAAGCCGCAAAGATGCTTCAGAAAAGAGGGATCGAACTGAAGGCTGGGGACCTCATAAGCTTCGTCAAAGTTGCGAAAGAACCACACGTCAAGCCTGTCCAGCTGGCCGCGAAATACGAAATCGATGTTGATAAATACGTAGGTTACCTACACTCAACCTTCAGCCAGGTGCTAGATGCATTGGGTCTAGATTTTGAGGAAATAATAGGATTAACAAAACTGGAAAGATTCATGTAGAGTCACATACTTTGGTCGAGCATCTAGGCCCACGAGACCCGCTGGAAAGGCCATAAACTAACAGGTCTCGCCTAAGCATATCCTCTATGCGTGACTTCTTATCGCTAGTCTAAAACAAAGGAGCAAAGAACATATCCATCAAACTTCTTTTCTAAAGTTCTCAGTCATTGGAGAGTCAAGTGTTGCATGCAGCAGAGCGGATGATACTTCTGTCACAACACGACGAAAAGAAGCTACGGCAGGTCAGGCTCCCTTACAGTACGCAGGTGAAACGGCGGAGAATCACTCAATTCTGAACCTTGACGATTNNCCCTAACGACGAATCTTGGTCAATCTTCGCCTCTTACTTTGGATAGTACGTCGAAATGAGTAGGTATCCTGTTTACCTGTCAATAAGACTCAATCGCATATGTTCCTATACTGTAGCATCGCCATAGAATGGATTTATGTGTTTGACAGCTCCTGCGGTTCTTTTTCAGCTGGTTCTTCTCCCGCCTTCTGAACCGCTTGGGTTTCTGCGTCTTCTCGATTGATGGTTTCTGGTCTGTCTATCATTGCCTCTTCAACCTCAACTGCTGAAGGCTCTGCGATGCCTTCATCCATATCTTTCTTTGTCTGTGCTTCGCCGACTACTGATTCAATATGAACATCTTCTGTTGCTGTACCCTCTGTTTGCTGAGATAACAGATTGTATGGGGGGGGAGGCGCCTTCAAGATCGTTGATAGAAGATACATGGCTTCAAAAGCATTTTGATAGATTTTGTGGAAGACGTATGGCACTTCCCTTTCTGGTTCAATCTCTAGCATCTTGCTTATTTCGTTGTCTTTTCCAGTTAGAGTTGCGGTGCCTTCAACCTCAAGCTTCACAATGCTAGGTCTGGTGGCGAGAAGAAGACGAAAAGCTACAGTAACCATTTGACTCTTGCGCTCCTTCTCCTCTAACTTGGCCTTTACATCGAAATTGACAGTGCCCGAACTGTCTTTGACACGTAGCCTAACGCCGGCTACGCTGTTGATTTCTACAGCGACTGAAGCGTCTGGAATGTTGATTGTTGGGCAAATAATGGATTCCCCGCATTAACCAATGACAAGATAGCCTAGGTCTGCAGTCATTGACAATAGAGCCTCAGCAAAAGCCATTTTTGCGTTTTGTGTGTAACAAGACTGCACATACACGAGAGGATTACAGAAAGATCATCTGAAAAACCACTGCAGCAGAAGTCGAGGCCGCTGTTAGTAGTGAAATTGCCATCATCGCCTGTCGCTCAGTCAGAGGACGATTACGAGTGACAAGTGTTACTAGGCTCCTGACATGGTTTGAATGCAGCTTCTCGCCATCGAAGGTAACACGAGCCTTGGTTCCATACAGGAAATAACTTAGCAGAATCAGAGCGGAGTTGACGATGTACGGCAAAATCGAGATGAGTAGACTGGATTTCAAGTCTGAAATGATGGCAAAAGCGGCTAAGGTCATCCCGACGGCAAAAGACCCAGTATTACCAACGAAGATCTTACCTTGAAAATTGAGAGTGGCTAGAACAAGCCACACGATCAAAGGAACAACTAGGAGAATCAAATTCTCCCCTGATATTACCATAATTCCCATCATAACGATGCTTGGACAGATGGTTTCTAATCCATTCAGTCCTCCAAGCTGATTCACCGTGTTAGCAGCAACCGTCACAATCAAAGGAAGGATCAAGAAATAGTAGTAAACATCGAAATCTACTGCTCCAAGAAGAGGCATTGTTATGGACGTTCGCAGTCCTAGACGAGTAGCCAATGTCACGAGTGGTATTGCGGCGATCAGAGGGAAGAAGACTTTGTAGCGCCATCTTAGATCCATCCAATCATCAAGTAGACCCATAAACCCCCCCACTAAAATGCAAACCGCCAAGGTTAGAGCTGGCGAGACACTGCTAGAAGCTTCAAACTCTGCCAATCCGAAGCCATGCAACAGGAATAAGTAGGTTATACTGGCAAGAACGTAAATCACGCCTAAACCATTTGGAACTAAGGGTCTGTTTGGCTTATGATAGTCAGGAACCTTCGGAAACAATCTATCTCTTCCTTCTCAGCCCAGACCATCGTAATATTTCTGCCAGTCTACTCTGTAGAGGCAGACTAGAGGCACAAGCCCGCCATAGCCACCCTGGTCTACCCCTGCAAAATATGCTTCTTCAAAATATGAAGGTTTTATGTTTTCAGTGGTTAGATTATTGTCATTCCAATACTGAACTTCAGGATCAATCGCGTTGTTTTCCTCGCACCAGCGATGTTTTCCCCAGGCCATCAGCTTGTAAACGGTTGAACTCATTCCCAGAATGTTCCAATCCCATCTACGCGTAGATTCATTGAAATGCCCAAAGGCTGACTCATCTGTCCAAGAAGATTGCTCATCAACAAACCCATTCTCTATGAATCGATCGTGTGCTTTACCTGAGATTCGCGCCATCCACATCCACTTCCCTTCCTCACCGTAGCCAGCCCAGTTTGCATATGTTTGTGCAGCATCCTGTGTCTGCCCCAATGCCAGAGTGGTGAATACAAGGATGTACTCTGCATCATATTCTCTTAACATTTTGAGGGCTTGCGTTTCGTTTGCCATAAATATGAACCCAATGTTCTCTATCTGAGTACGATTTGGCGTTGCATTGTCCGCAAGTGACGTTACATTACCTAGAACGGTTAACCAATACCCATAGTCCCACCAGCTGCACACGACAGTTGTTGCTCCCAAATTACTCTTGGACCAACCCAGCATATCATACCACTCTTGCACAGGCTTGTTAGGTGCAATTGGAAGACTAGCAGCAGTTATGGTCACAGGAGACCAAGCTTGCCTGTAGACCTTGGGCATTGGAAATGCAAAATGGGTCATCAATACAATGAAGATAAGCAATACAGCAGCACCACTGAATTCCTTGCCAACTCGTTCCAAGCCATACTTTCGACCACTAACTTTCGTTTGTTCTTTTACCAAAGCACTAAAAGGCTTCAATATCCCACTTATACCTATGGGCGCCAAAAGACTGAACACTGGAGCCATAAGCACAAGCAGACGCACCATCGAGCAAGCAAAGTATAAAGAGGTTAAACTGAATATCAGCAAGAACAAATTCTTGTCATTTAGATCCCTCAACAAGAAATAGAAGCCTCCTGCAAAGAAGATTATTCCTATTCCAAACTCATAGTAGATTGAGCCCCAAGCGGAAATCCTATGCTCGGCCACTGACTCGACGAGAGGAGATCCCGCTCGCGCCAACGGGTTTATAACTGAGATAAACTTCCCAGCTAAGCCTTCCATATAGCCAAACTGCCAAAGAATGAAGAAACCCCCAACCAGCAAAGCCAAAAGAACTGTGGTGAGTATTATCCTCCATCTTGTTGATGTCAAAGTCCGAAAAGTCTCCGAGAGACATAGAACAAAAAAAACTCCTGCAACTGGCAAAACTGCACCACTAACAAGATAAGATGGCCCTAGCTTTGGAACCCAAGAAGTGATGAACAGGCTGACTCCAAAGGTTAGACTGTACGACAGAAGGAGACGTTGGCTGTATCTTTTCAAAAGTATCGAGGCAAGAATGAAAAGCGTTGTGATACCGATAGCATAGTATGCCGCACCCCATGATGAAGAGAAATAGCCCAAGGCAATACCTGATGCAGCCGCGTATCTGATGCTCGAACCTATCGGCCTGTCCTTTTCTATAGCCCTTAGGAATAGAAAGCAGAACATTATAAGAGCTAATATTCCAACTGTTTCATCGTCGAAGAATCCAACCTGAGTCCGCTGAATATAGGAAGGACTCAAAGCCAGAAACAGAGCACCAAGCAGTCCCACAGATTTTCCCCCAAGGTCCTTGCCCAGAAAATAGAGCGCCAAGCTGGCAAGCACGCCCATAAAGGCAGGGAATAGGGCACAGAAATCCATTAGACGAATATTTAGACCCAACACTGTAACTACGGTGTACAGGAAAGCTGCCGTCATTGGTAGTCCCGGATAACCCTTTTTCGCAACGTTCAATCCGCCTGGATACCATCTCTGATAGTCAATCCAGCCCACGCCGTCGTTAGCTGTGGCCCACGAGATGAAACCATTATTCACAATGAACTCTGTGAACCGATACTGAAAGTACGGGTCGAATTCGGAGAGGTGCAATTGCACTGAACTTGCTCCTAAATCAATCTCCCAACGCAAAGGAAAAACCCGTATCATAAAAGCTATGAAAAGTATAACCAGAAGAGCTGAGAATGTTAGGATCGAGTCATGGCTCATCTTGACGCGCAGCAATCCCAGATTCTTCAGGGTCTTGACAAACCGCTCCTTCGATAGCAAGCTGCTGATCTTCATTCGATGACCATCTCTTTAACACAGATTATGGAGGTATTTTATTTCTCTTGCGGTGATCTGCTGCCTATCATATCTTTCTTCTGAAACCATATTTCCCCGTGTCATAAAATGGAAATGAAACAATCTCTCCTTCGACTAGCCTATTGCGGATCTCAACCCTGACTAAGTTTCCCTTCTTAGCTTCATCTGCCCGAATATAAGCCATTCCTATACCACTTTTTAGCAAGGGTGAGAAAGTTCCGCTCGTCATGCACCCTATTTCCTTGTTCGCATCGTTGTAGATTCTAAAGCCTTGTCGAGGTATTCCCTTTTCCATCATCTGTATTCCAACACGTCTACGTCTGACCCCAGCATTTTTCTGTTCCAGCAATGCATCTTTCCCTATGAAATCATCTTTCTGAAACTTGACCACAAAGCCTAACCTTGCTTCTAAAGGAGTTGTGGTCTCATCTATATCATTTCCATACAAGCACAATCCGGCCTCAAGCCTTAACGTGTCTCTAGCTCCAAGTCCACAAGGCTCTATCCCAAAGGGTCTGCCAGCTTCAAGAATAGTGCCCCACAGCCTTGTCGCTTTCTTAGGATCAGCCAACGGTGTATTCCATACAAAGATTTCAAACCCATCCTCGCCTGTATAACCCGTTCTGGAAACAAAGACCTCAATATCTGCGAGACGCAATTGTCTGCACTTGAATCTTCCTATTTCACTCAAATCTGCTTTGGAAATTCTCTGAATAACACTTTCAGCCCTTGGACCTTGAACAGCCAACATTGCCACATTACCAGATATGTCTTCGATCTTCACATCATAACTTGCAGCATTCTCGATCAGCCAGTTATAGTCTTTTTCTCTGTTACTCGCGTTGAAGACCACCATAAATCTCTCTGCCTCCTGGCGATATACCACAAAGTCGTCTAGTATACCTCCATTTCGGTCGCACATAACTGAGTACTCTGCCCCGTTGGACGCCAACGCTGAAGCATCATTTGTTATTACATAATTCAAGAAAGATTCAGAGTCAGCACCGGTGACTGATACACGTCCCATATGAGATATATCAAAAATACCTACACTATTTCTCACCGCCATGTGCTCCAAGATTACTCCCTTATAGAGCAAAGGCAACTCAAACCCAGCAAAACGAGTCAGCTTTGCACTTTCCCTATGAACTTCATGAAGCTGAGTTCTTCGAGTTTTCCCCATCAAGATCTATTCCTCGGATTATTCCGCTGGTTTCACTTCTACATCAATGGGTAGAAGCGCCAGTTTCCTGCCACACTTAGGACATTTTCCATCGTGACATTGAAGAACCTCGTCAGGAGTCTTGAGCTCATCGTCCTCATATAACACATGACCACATTTTTCACACACGACACGTTGAGGCAAGGCATTGCACTCCTTTGACAGCCATGAAGTAATCGGGACAGGATATTTATTGGTTGCTAATCCTTCTGGGGTTTTCTGATCTCTTTTAAAAGATTTTTATCTGATGCTCGAACTTTAGGTCTGAGAGATCGCTTCCGGAAACCATCTAGGATATGATTGGTTGGGAAATTATACACTAATCATTACAGAAAAACCAGATGCTGCTCAAAGGATAGCCCAAGCCTTGAATAATAGTGGGAAGGTGAGGAGAAAGGAAGATGAGGGGATTCCATACTTTTTGGCGGAAAGAGATGGGAAGTTGGTTGTTGTTCCAGGGTTGGGACACTTGTACACAGTCGCTGAGGAAAGGAAAGGAAGAAATCATTATCCAGCCTTCAGTTTCAAGTGGTTGCCCAGACATGCCGTTGAAAGAGGAGCAAAGCGGATTCGTAAATGGATCGAAAGCATCTCAAGACTTGCCAGTAACGCTGGGGCGTTCATCGATGCTTGTGATTATGACATAGAGGGAAGCATAATCGGATATTGCTTACTGAAATACGCTTGTGGCCACAAAGAAATGTTTGCTAAACGTATGAAGTACTCAACCCTTACTAAAGAGGAACTTGAGAAATCATATGGTAGACTCTTGCCACATTTGGATTTTGACCTCATAGAGGCTGGAAGGGCAAGGCATGAATTGGACTGGATTTATGGTGTAAACCTTTCACGTGCCTTAACAATATCAGCAAGGAATTGGAGTGGAAGATACGCCACATTGAGCACTGGAAGGGTACAAGGACCCACCTTGAAATTCCTTGTTTCAAGAGAAAAAAGCATCAGAAGTTTCGTCCCCACACCCTACTGGAAGATAAAGGCAAAGGTAGAGATAGAAGGACTAGTCTTTGAAACAGAGTTCGAGAAGAAAAAAATCGAAGCGGAGAAAGAAGCATTTGCGGTTCTAGGCGCATGTGAGAAGAAGAACGGGCAAATCGAGAAGATAGACATTAGACGATTCAAACAAAAGCCTCCTGTCCCCTTTAATTCGGGTGGCCTGCAAAGTGAAGCATATAGATTGTTCGGCTATACACCTAGGCGCACTTCAGACATTGCCCAACGCCTCTATTTGGATGCGCTGATCTCGTATCCTAGAACAAGCAGCCAAAGACTTCCACGAGTGATAAATTACAGGCAAATACTAGTGAATCTCACTATAATCGCTAAATACAGAAACCTAGCTGAAGAGCTCCTATCGAAATCGAAGCTGAAACCACAAGAAGGAAGAAAAGAAGATCCAGCACACCCTGCCATATATCCAACTGGGAAAACTCCTGAAAGGACTCTTGACAATCCAGAGAAAAAAATACTCGACCTCATTACAAGAAGGTTCATGGCTGTCTTCGGTGAACCTGCAACAAAGTTAATTGTGAAAGCTCACATTAATGTGCACGACCACCGATTCTTCTTGAAAGGTAGACAAACACTGAAAAAAGGTTGGTTACGTTTCTATACACCCTACGCCACATCAGAAGAAGTCATTCTACCTACAATACGAGAAGGACAGCAAATCAAGGTCACAAGAGTGTTTTTGGAGGACAAGTTCACTAGACCACCATCTCGATACAATCCTGGAAGCCTTCTCAGAAAAATGGAAAAATCTGGAATCGGAACAAAGGCTACAAGGGCAGGCATAATTCAGACACTCTATGATAGGAAATACATTCAAGGAAAAAGGATGGAAGTCACTGATCTGGGTTTGGAGGTCTTAGATGTGCTAGACAAATACTGCCCAAGTGTTGTGTCTGCAAGAATGACAAGTAGACTACAGATTAAGATGAATGAGATACAAGTCAACAGGGAAAAGCGGCAGAATGTGCTTATTGATGCAGTTGAGATGGTCAAACCAGTGATGACCCGGTTGAAGGAAAAAGAGGAAGTTATAGGTGAACGATTGAGCCGTGCCATAAGAATATCCAAGCTGGAAAAGAGAATGGTTGGTGTGTGTCCAATCTGTAGAACTGGCAACCTTATGATATTATACTCGAGGAAGAGCAAAAAGCGCTTCATCGGCTGTACCAGCTATTTCGAAGGCAGATGCAACACATCCTTTCCGCTTCCCCAGAGAGGATCTGTCAAACCCCTTAAAGGGAACTGCCCAAAATGTGGTTGGCCCATCGTTCAGGTTTGGCTGAGAAGTAAACACCCTTGGACATTGTGCTTTAACTCTGACTGTCCATCAAAGAAGAGCGGGAGGACAAAGAATGAAATGCGCGATATGTGATAAGAAAGCCACCGCAAAGGGCTTCTGCAAACTGCATGCAAAGGCTTACAACAACATTATCAAGAAGTTTGACGAATGGAAACAAGCAAAAGAGATTTCTTGGAAAGAATATTTAAGTGAGATTGCCAAGAATTCATTGACAGGAGAATGGGCAAGGGAAGTAACAGAATATCTATTTGAGAGGAATGAGAAGTTAGATGTCACGTAAGGCTAAGAGAAGAATATCATCTCTGTCCTATTCTTTGAATAGGGTGTACAGAAGGATTTCAACGGCGAAACCATCTGCATTGCTGTTGTCAGCAGTAGTCATTTCCCTAGCCATATTCCTCTTCGGAGGCGGCCTATACAATCTTATTAGAAGACCACTTCCATCAGCCTACGCTGGTGGTCGCTTCCTCTTTCTCTTTCCTCAGCTCTCAGAACAGTTTGTTACGGATAGTATGGTTGCCACCATCCTCTATTCTCTAGGGATCATTGGGGCAATATCAATATATCAGAGTACAAAGTACGCCTACAAGCCAAGACAAGCTTACCTCATGTTTTTGATGGGTGTTGCCCTCTTGCTCATTGCCTACGTGTTTCTCGAAGCTGCAATACAGATAAAACTAAGCCAATAGGAGCCTCACCAGGGATCGTTTTTCAGACCCAATCTGTAGGCAGCAAAATTCGTTAATAGGTGTATAGGGGGAGTTATTGCTAGAACGGCCACTATGAATTCTACAGATGATATTCGCGCATCGATATGAAATGAGAACAAAATAGCTCCAATTGCGAAGCTGATTTGATCAAGAACAGGCAATCTGTCACCAGGGGACAGACCTAACCTTCTCTTCACAAAAGCCCCTGCTAAGTCTCCGAATAATGCTCCGAGAGACAGGAGAAGACCGAATTCAGCTGGAAAACCGAGAACCACGCTTTCCAAGAAACCCACTGCGGTTCCTGCAAGTAGTCCTGAGAAGAAGCCGCGAACGGTCTTGTTCTTTCCAAATATGGGTCTTCCATCAAGAAAATTCGCTCCGAAGTCTAATGGTGGTCCTCCGCCTGCTATTACTGGAATAGCGTTTGCGCAATATGCTGGAAATATGAACAAGAAAGCTTCAGCGAATAGTTGAGCTAGCTCCATTTTCTGCAGCCATCAGTGAATTAGACATTCGTGCATCCCTGCTTGTCCTATTTTCAAGTGGTAGATGAAGGGTCGTCTTCTCTTGGCAGTCTTCTCGAGGACAACCTTTGTCACTTGAGGCTTCTCTGTGGGTCTCAGAGCGATTATTGTATCCGCCCAGAATTTCAAGACTCTATTCGCTACAGGCTCTATGTCCACAAATGTGCTATTTAAGGCACCTCGCACTTGACTATTGGCTATAACTGCGATTTTTTGAGTCTTGGCGATCTGTGCTAAACAGGCTATTTCTCTGTTGAGTTCACGGTTTAACTCGAATGTTCTTTCAGGGTATTCTGCGATTTCAGCGCGGTAAAGAGAGGTCAGGGTGTCTACAACTATGAGCCCAAAGCCCTTGGTTAAATAGCCAGGGATATTGTCTATGACAGTTGTTTGTTCGCTCAAATCGTTCGGCCTCATTAGCATTATCAGTTCCGAAATCTTCTGGAAATCCTTCGAAGCTATCTGGTGAAGTCTTTGGGTAGAAAATACGTTATCACAATCAATGAAAAGTGTCTTGTAGCCTTGTCTTGCACAGTTTATGGCGCACTGAATAGACAAGGTGGTTTTTCCAGTTTCCGCTTCTCCATAGATTAAGGTAACAGCTCGGCATGGAATGCCTCCCTCCAGAATCCTATCGATCTTCTCACAGCCTGTTGGAATATTATGTAGCAAGGTTGTGCACGTCAATGAATATAAACAGCGAGACTAATAATTTGCTTTGCGCTACAGATGTGACCCCACAGGAAAGATATATGAAAGCAAAGATTGCCGTGTCAACAGTCTCCGGAAGAGCCTATTATTTGATCGTTAAAGAATTGAAGAGGAAGAAAATATCCTTTTTAAGCTTGACCCCTCGTCAACGCGTTCCCATGGAAGTTAAGGTAGTCATCACAACACGAGAAGAATATCCTCAGATAAAACATGAGAGGGTCCTGACGCTTGAGAATCAGGAAAAGCCTAACGCAATCGTGAACCGAGCAATCCAGATTGCTCTGGGAAAAGAACGATACGAAAAAATTGTGGTTGGGGTAGATCCTGGTGAAGTTTTCGGATTAGCGGTTCTAGCTGATGGTGAGGTTTTTGAAACAAGCAACTGCTTCAGTATTGAAGAGATCGTAGATGCTATAACGAAGCTTCTGGAAAACTTTAAAAGCGACCCTTTGCCTTCGATCTCGGTGAAAATTGGCGACGGAGTCCCTAAGCGTAGAGATGGACTTCTACGGGCCTTAGATGTACGACTGCCCTCAAACGTGGTGCTACAAAGCGTGAAGGAAGCAGGAACTAATCGTTATATCACAACAGCTAAACATAGAAGAGGTTTACGTGACATTATTTCCGCTGTGAATATAGCCAGAAGAAATGGCAACACATTTTCTCGGAGGAGAGTTGATGAATCAGATAGTTGAAAGCGGGAAAACATTGCTAGTTGATGGCCCTGCCTCTGTTTCCATCATCTCGGGGAAAGCTGACGTGTTTGGAGCCACGTTGAGCAAAGAACGAAAGGTAGTAGTTCGTGAGGGAAAGAGACTGCCCTTCACGGTGAAAAAAACGGCCCACTTCGATATTTCGTTGGGAGAAAGCGCGGGCATGGAGCAGTTGGATGGAGACACAATTCCAGCATCATGGTATGAAGCTCTTAAGAGACTGCCAGGTGCTCAACCTGAACCTTACATCATCATAGTTATCGGGAACGTGAATTCTGGAAAGACAAGTTTCTGCACATTTTTGATCAACAATCTGGTTATGAAGAAGCATAAAGTGGCGATTCTGGATGGGGATTTGGGGCAATCTGATGTTGGACCACCCTGCACTATTTCGTATACCCTTGTAACAAGACCAATTACGGATATATTTAACTTGAGGGCGAAAAGTGCCTTTTTTGTGGGTGTGACATCCCCAGCCGAGGCTATGAACAAGATGGTTGACGGATTGGCTTTATTGGGTCATCAAATAACAAACGGTGATCCAGATTTCATTGTCGTGAATACTGATGGATGGACTGAAGGAGAGAAAGCCATCAGCTACAAGTCTAAGCTTGTAGAGACGTTCAAGCCCGATATTGTCTTCTTCGTCCAACAGGAAGACGAGCTGATGCCACTGTTGGGTGCACTTAAGGACTTCCAAAAAATGATTGTCGATTCTTCAAAGGCTGCTGGGCAAAGAGATAGAGAGAAGCGGAGAAATCTGAGGGAGTTAGGCTATGTGAAATATCTGAAGGATGCCAAGGTTAAATCCATTCCGATGAGCTGGCTGGAGATTGAAGAAGATGAGTTGATTGGTTTGGGCAGAATCCAAGGAAAGGCTAGACAATTCCGGGAAATCTATGAGCTTCTCGGAATGAAACCTTTGCATCTTGCCGAACTGGCAGACGAGATTTCTATCGTGATTGGCAAGAGACGTTGGATTGATCCTGAAAACATCAGAAAAGTAGAGAAAATGACGGGTAAGAGAGTGATGGTGTTTCGTAAGGGCGAGGAAGAAGGTCGACTCGTAGGTCTGTATGATGTAGAGAAGAGATTTCTTGGGATAGGGCTCTTGCGTGAAATTGACTACCGAAGAAAAGTCATGAAGATTTTCACTCCAGTCTCCGAAAAGATCTTCATAGTCGTTTTCGGGAAAACCAAACTGGATAGGAATCTAAAAGAGACCTCAACATTCATGCAGGAAGATGGTCTTGACTTCTCGATGTCCAAGTACTACCTATAGATTATCGGAGCGTCTCCAGTTTGATTCGAATTGTGTACCGTTTTTTTCTTTTTTATTTTTCAGCTGGTTGCCTACTCGGGGATCCTTTTGATGGACAGTATATGTTAGTCAGGCTTTCTCGCATAGAGAGCCTCTGACCTCGCAGTAGTCTCTGCCGAGTCGGATTAGTCGATTATGAACTTGCCATTTATCCCTTTGCTTGTAGAGGATTGAAGAGATGGGCGAACGTTAGTTATTCGGAGGATTTGCAGAAATTTCTCTGCTTGATCTTTTCCCTCCTGCAAAGGCATCCTTGAAAACCATAAATATTGATATATGGGGCTATAGATAAGCGAAGGAACTCGTCATGGACCGCGCCAAAGTGGTAAAGGACAAGTTGATTGAGCAGAACGTACACTTCCTTGCAGTATATGTAGAAACAGAGAATTCATGTTTGATTCTGCTGAGTGAGAATGAAGATAGACTTGGAACACTGGCTATTGGAGTGCCTAAGCCAAAAGATCTACTTGGACATCCCTCTTCATCAATCATCCTAGGTGACCGGAACACGATTTCAGCCAGGATGTTCGCTGAGTACTTGGCTTCCAGAAAGAACAAAATAGCCTTAGTTTCTGTCTACTTGCAGACTCTAGGTGAGACCCAAGCGCAGTCAATCCTCATGAAGCTGCTCGAAAGAGTTGTTCGTAGTCAATCTGACAAGGAGAGTGTTACAGCTTGAGCCTACGAAGCTTTCTTGAACAAATGGATAGAACAAGTAAAGTTCTACATGTGAACGATAAGCTCTCCACACGCTTCGAAATCCCTTTCATTATGAGGAATTTCGACAGGGGTCCTGTGCTGCTCTTTGGAGAACCAAGAGGATACAGCGCAAGTATCGTAGCCAACGTTTGCGGGAGTCGAACCAGAATTTCAGAAGCTCTTGGCATAAGGAAGAACGACATCTATTCGAAATTGATAGAAGCTTGGCGTTCCCCACGAAGACCCTCCATCGCAGAAGATGGTCCTGTGAAGGAGGTCACTGAAAGCCCTGATTTATCCAAGATCCCAATCTTGACGCACTTTGAGAAGGATGCCGGGCCATATGTCACTTCAGCCGTGGTTCACGCCAAGAGTCATGACGGCCGTATTGAGAACGTGTCTGTCCACCGCTTTCAAGTTTTGGACAAAACACGTTTAGTGATACGCATGGTTCCTCGTCATCTCTTCAAGCTTTGGCAGATGGCAAGGAATGCTAACCAAGACCTAGAGCTATCAATCTCTATTGGAGTTCATCCGGCCGTGATTTTGGCGGCTTCTTCACCTGTTCCTTTTGGAGTGAGCGAGTTTGATGTTGCCAACACATTAATGGGCAATAGTCTTCGTCTAGTCAAGTGTGAACATGTTGATGCATGTGCTCCCGCAGATTCTGAACTAGTTCTAGAAGGGAAGATCTTGCCTAAAGAGGACGCTGCAGAAGGACCTTTCGTAGACATAACCGGAACCTATGATTCTGTGCGGAGGCAGCCGGTCGTAGAAGTAATAGGTTTTACCCACAGACATAATTATTTATATCAAGCTATTTTGCCTTCTGGATTCGAACACAGGCTTTTGATGGGGATTCCACGAGAAGCCTTGATATGGGAATCCGTTTCGAAGGTAGTGCCGACAGTCCATACAGTAAATCTCTCTTCAGGTGGAAGTGGATGGCTCCACGCGCTAATGTCCATTGAGAAGCAGGTTGAGGGAGATGGAAAGAACGCACTGCTGGCAGCCTTTGCTGCCCATCCCAGCTTGAAGCATGCAGTAGTGGTAGATGCAGACATAAATATTCACAACACTTCCGATGTGGAATGGGCAATTGCAACGAGATTTCAGGCAAGCGATGACCTAATCATAATAAAGAACAGCCGCGGATCAACATTAGATTCTTCTGCAGATCAGGAAACGGGGTTAACGACCAAAGTGGGCATTGATGCTACACGACCATTGACAAAGCCTAGGGAGAAGTTTGAGCGGGCCATAATCCCAGCAAACAAGAAAGTCGAAGAGATCATCCGCAGATTGGATATGTAAAGACTCATCTGTGCACACTAGTTTATATAGTAGACAAAAAGAATACGGAATTGGTGATTCTAATGCTCAGTGATGAAGAGGAAGAGACATCGCTGTCCTTGAAGGTCGAGGATGTAATGGTCAAAGAAGTGATAACAATTGACGAGAAGACAACAGTCAAAGAGGCGGCAGAGGTAATGAACAGATTCGAGATAGGATGTCTAATCGCAATCAAGGAAGGAAAAGCTAGAGGCATAATAACTGAGAGAGATCTCCTGAAAAGGGTGGTGGCGGGAGCAAAAGACGCACGGAAGACAAAGGTGAAGGACGTCATGACGAGTCCGCTAGTCGTCGTTGAGCCTAGCACAGAATTGGAGGACGCAGTGAAGCTTATGTTTCAGATGAAAATAAAGAAGCTGCCTGTAGTAGACGAAAAACGGTTAGTAGGGCTGATCTCCCTAACTGACATAGCTCGTTTTCAACCGCAAGTAATCAAAATACTGAAACAGCTTGCAGGCAAGAAAGCCACACCTAAGAGCATGAGAAAAGTCATTGACTACTACGTCGTCTAAACATTGTCCCTGACTTAGACTAGATCGAAAGATTTGAAGAAGTTTAAATGTTCGAATCAAGTTTTCAGTAAACGATGTAGTAGTTAATGAAGAAGACTCTAGTGTTGAGAGTTAATCCTCAAGAGCCAGATTTGGAAAAGATACGTATAGCAGCCCGCTTAGTTAGAGATGGAGGGTTGGTTGCCTTTCCGACTGAGACAGTCTACGGCTTGGGCGCTGATGCCCTAAATCCAGAAGCTATACAGATGCTATTCAAAGCCAAAGGACGACCTCCTGACAATCCACTAATAATACATGTAGGAAACAAAGAGGATGTTTCTGGACTAGTTGAACTGGTCACACACAAATGCGAAATGCTTATAGAGAAATTCTGGCCAGGACCCTTGACTTTGATTCTTAGGAGATCAAAAATCGTCCCTGACGTGACCGTTTCCGGTCTAGACACTATAGCTGTCAGAATGCCTAGACATGCTACAGCTTTGTCTCTAATTAGAGAAAGCGGTTGCCCTATTGCTGCTCCCAGCGCGAATCTTTCAGGTAGACCAAGCCCAACTACTGCACAGCATGTTCTGGAAGACCTTGAGTGTCGGATAGATGCTGTTTTGGATGGGGGACCGACACCCATTGGTATGGAGTCCACCGTCTTGGACATGACTGCAGATCAGCCACAAGTCCTTCGTCCAGGAGGTACGCCTTTTGAAAGTCTGCGAAAAGTCCTAAAGAATGTGAAGTTGCATCCAGCTGCCGTCGCATATCGAAGTTCTGTCCCGAACGAACCGCGTTCTCCAGGGCTGAAGTACAGACACTACGCTCCTGCAGCAGATGTGACTGTAGTGGAGGGAGGATTGACAGCAGTTGTGGGCAAGATACAAGCTTTAGCTGATTTTCACGCAGAAAAAGGCCGCAGAGTCGGGATTCTCTGCACAGACGAAACCATAGCCCAGTACAAAGCAGAAGTTGTGAAGTCTCTTGGAAGTAGAAAAGATTTGAGTACTGTTGCTCAGAATCTTTACAGGCTCTTAAGAGAATTCGACCTAGAAGGAGTGGATATCATACTCGCAGAAGGGATACCCAGTCGTGGCTTCGGCCTAGCCGTAATGAACAGGCTGCGCAAGGCTTCTGGATTCAAAATCGTCAACGCAACGTACTAGTCCTGGCTTCAGATTCTTATGACTGCATCATGTTGAAGGTCAAGACCATAACGTCGTTACAACACTCCCAGACCAAACCTATGCTCAATTTTCCTTGCCTTTTCAGTATAGTTCCCATACACTATCGCACGCTCCCTTCCCCCAGATCTATGATGACTTCTCTATCTTCTAATTCAACCCACATAGTAATGACGCTCTTGAGTGGCAGATGGAATTCAATTGGGATCTTTGCTGATGGTTGCGCCTACTTCTGGAAATCTTTGTTTCTGCATTGGCATCTTGATATTTTTGTCTTCGACTATTTTTCGCGCCTTCTTATATCCGGCGTCTGCGTGCCTAACTATGGCTGTACCGGGGTCTGTGGTTAGCACGGTCACTAGTCTCTTCTCTGTCCTTTTTGTGCCATCAGCTACTAGGCACATGCCCGCATGGATGCTGTAGCCTATTCCGACGCCCCCACCATGATGAACTGATACCCATGTGGCTCCGCCTACAGCATTCAACAGAGCATTTAGTATAGGCCAATCTGCAATTGCGTCGCTGCCGTCTTTCATGTCCTCTGTCTCTCGAAATGGCGAAGCTACACTCCCTCCATCAAGATGGTCCCTCCCTATCCAGATGGGCCCACTAAGTCGACCATCACCCACCATTTCATTTATGATTTTGCCGAAGCGTGCTCGTTCACCGTAACCAAGCCAGCAAACTCTTGCAGGCAGACCTTGGAATTTCACTTGTTCCTTGGCCTTTTGTATCCAACGACACAATCCTCTATTGTAGACAAATTCCTTCAAGATCACCCTATCCAACACATGAATATCCTCTGGGTCGCCCACGAGCGAGGTCCAGCGGAAAGGCCCTCGCCCCTCGCAAAACATAGGTCGGATGTATTGGGGAACGAATCCTTTGTACGCGAAGGCTTCATTGAAGCCAGCTTCATAAGCCTGTTGCCTAAGGTTGTTTCCATATTCGAAGGTTACTGCGCCCTTTTTCAGCATCCTTACCATTACCTCTACCTGAGTTCGCATACTTTCTTGGGAGCACCTCACATAGTCTTTCGGGTCGCTTTTTCTAAGCTGATCCGCTTCTTCCTTAGACAAGCCAGCTGGGTAATAGCCATTCAGAGGGTCATGAGCTGCTGTCTGATCGGTTAAAATATCTGGAATAATCCCCCGCTGCAGAAGTTGAGGATGTACATCAGCTGCGTTACCTAACAAACCGACGCTTCTAGGATCTCCATTACGTTTAGCCTCCAAGACAAGCTCTATAGCCTCATCCAAGCTCTCAGTCCATGTTTCCAGATAGCCATGTTTGAATCTTCTCTCAATCATGTGCTGATCAATCTCAACTATTAAGGCAACACCATCATTCATAGTCACAGCGAGAGGCTGAGCACCACCCATTTCACCGAGCCCAGCAGTCAAGACAAAGCGTCCACGCAAGCTGCCGCCAAAGTGTCTGCTTGCCACGGCTGCAAGGGTTTCATAAGTGCCCTGCAGAATTCCTTGGGTGCCAATATACGACCAAGAACCTGCGGTCATCTGGCCAAACATTATCAGGCCTTTTTGCTCCAACTCATAGAAGTAGTCCCAATCTGCCCACTTTGGCACAAGCATGCTGTTTACTATCAACGCCCGAGGCGCCCATTCGTGAGTTTCGAAAACGGCTACAGGTTTTCCGCTCTGAACCAGCATTGTTTCGTGAGGCTCCAGCTCCATCAAAGTCTCCACGATGTGCTGAAAACAATCCCAACTTCTAGCAGCTCTCCCCGTCCCGCCGTAAACTATCAGTTGTTCAGCATCCTTCGCGACTTCTGGATCCACTACGTTGAAGAGCATACGCATGATCCCCTCGATTTGCCAATTCCTGCAGTGTAACTCAGATCCAGTCAAGCATTTGACGGGCTTCTCAATCTTGAACAAATCCTTCCACACCAACCGAGAATGGTGCACACTGACTATAATTTCTTGCCGTCTGCTTGATTTCCATCCAACTCGTTGAAAAAACTGGGCAAAAGTGCCGCAGAAACACAAGTCTTGAAACAAACTATATTTTCGGTCACAAATCTGTGATTCTTCCAACTGTCACCTTCGACGCATGCGGGTTATGGGTCTGTTTCGCCGAAGTGCCTGGCCACTAATCCTATGTCTCTCATGTCGATTTTCGCATCCGGCATTCCTAGTATCACTCCTGTGATGTCGCAGTTCGGGTTTCAGTAAGGCCATATCGGAGCTCTTCCAAAAGGCTGCGCAACTTCTACAATGTCTCTCATGTCACACTGACCATCAGGCCAACCATCTGGCCCAGTAATATCGCAGACCATCGAAATTATGAAATACAGAGTAATCGCCTGCAGCCGCTTAACTGATAAAAGGATTCATCGGCTGCTTCTCCCTGTCAAAAACCAGCCGCCCATTTTTGAAAACCTTATCTACTATGTTTACACCAAAACGGTAGCCGAGAAACCTATGATTGGGAGCATCTAGAATCAGAAAGTCCGCCTTTTTTGCCACTTCTAGACTGCCAATCTCGTTTCCCCTTTCAATGGCATGAGCTGCGTTAATTGTTGATGCTGTTATGGCCTCTGCTGGAGTCAACTTCATGAGATGACAAGCAAAGGATATGACCAACTGCTGATTCTCAACCCAACAACTCGGGTTAAAGTCAGAACCAAGAGCTACAGGAACACCCAGATCAATCATCCTTCTAGCGTCTGCGTACCGTCCAGCCATCAAGCTGAAGGCCGCAGCTGGAAGCAAGACTGCTATCACACCTTTGTCGGCCAAGGCTGTAAGACCTTTTTCTGATGAGAAGAGCAGATGCTCAGCCGAGATAGCTTCTACATCAGCTGCCAATTCAGCACCACCCGACATGCTCATCTCGTCAGCATGAACCTTGGGTTTCAGACCATGGGTTAGACCGGCAGCCAAGATTCTCCTAGATTGTGCTAACCCAAAGACTCCTTTTTCACAGAACACATCGCAGAACTCTGCAAGAGCCTCTCGAGAAACCCTTGGGATCATCTTCTCAACAATGTAATCCACATACCGTTGCGGATCACTTTTGTACTCCCCAGGAAAAACGTGTGCACCCATAAAAGTTGGAACAACATCGACTGGGTGTAACTTGTCCAAACGCTTGGCAACCTTCAGGATTTTCAATTCACTTTCGACCGTCAGACCGTAGCCACTTTTTGCTTCAACAGTCGTCGTGCCATGTTCTAACATAAGATCCAATGTTCTGAAACCGAATTCCACAAGTGTGTCCGCGCTAGCTCTCCGAGTCTTCTTTACCGTATCTAGAATCCCACCTCCAGCATTCAAAATCTTCATATAGGAGTCGCCCTCGACCCGCATTTGAAACTCATCTTCTCTTGAACCAGCAAAAACAAGATGAGTGTGAGGATCCACAAAGCCGGGCATTACGGTTTTGCCATCAGCACTCATCAGAACCTCAGCCTTGAATCTTCTTCGGATTTCTGAGGTTTTTCCTACCGCAATAATTCTGTCCTTTCTGACTGCCAACGCCCCATTATGTATTATGCCAAGATGCTGCATCCTTTTGCCAATGCGTAGCTGTTTGCTGCCACCATCAAGCGTTACGAGTTCATTTGCATTCACAATAAGCAGATCTGCCCTTTCTTTCTGACAAGGCCTTGTCCGCTTATCGGTTATAGGCATATCTAGGCCACTTGATATTCTTGGCCTTCCTTTAATACGACAACTTTGATGTCCGACTTCGCTTCCACTTCTCTCTTGAACACTTCAGGATCTGTATCCCAACGGTGCATGGGCACTACAACCTTTGGATTGATTGTTATTGCAGCCTCGGCAGCTTCAGCATTATCCATAGTGTAAGTGTCTCCACTGGGAAGCAGAGCCACATCTATATCCCCGATCTTCTGCATTTCAGAAATGAAATCCGTGTCTCCTGCATGATAGATTCTTCTATCTTCCGCCATTATCACATAGCCGACGCCGAAACCTTTAGGATGATAAGGGATCCCAGGAGACCTGAACCGCTTGACATTGTAGGCTCTAACTGCTTCTACCTTGATACCATAAACTTCAACTTCATCTCCGGGCTTAAGGAAGTTGACATTTCCAGCAATCTTCTGCCTACAATCCTCAGGAGCAATGATTATAGTGTCTGCCTTACGAACCTTCTTAATCTTAGACAAGTCGCAATGATCTGAATGGGAATGCGACACGAGTATCAAGTCAGCATGTTTAGAGTATTCGCCTTCATATGGATCAGTGTAGATAGTCCTTCCTGCAGCATTTATCAGAAAACTGGCATGCCCCAACCATCGAATCGTAATAGCTATCTCTTACACCTTCTCTCTCCCTTATACAACGTAGACATATTTATCTTAAACGATCAACGTATGCTATCAACCAATATAGAATTCAAATGACTAACCGCATGTGTGAATGTTATACGGAAAGAAGGTAGAACTTTCGTTCTGTCGATAAAGATTGGAGCAATCACTGGGGTCATTGTCTTTGCGCTTCTTTCTCTGCAGCTTCATGGATCGCAATTTCTAGAATCCGATCTATGGTTAAGTTATCGATCTTTAGATAATGTACGGCTATGTCGATAATAGCTTTCAAAGGTGCCATACCACAGAACTCTGACCCTACTATTGGAACATTGCGACGTGAAGACTCCAGTGAAAGTAGCTTGAAGACTCTGTGTAGAGGAGTCTTTTCGAAATCGGTGATACTCATACCGATTTGTGTGACGCCCTGTTCTGGAACGTAGGCAGCCATCGCTTTCACATTGGAGAGCCCACCGCTCTTTGCATGCAATGCTCTAGCGATCTTCTTAGCAACATTCAAATCAGCTGTATCCAGATTAACGTTGAAACCTACCATAAGCTTGCGAGCGCCTGTAATCGTGGCACCAGCTGTAGGATGAGGTTTGACAGGACCAAAATCCGGCTTGCGTCCTGATTTAACAATCATCTGCGCAAGGTTTTCATACTCACCTTTGCGTATCCAGTCCAGATCCTTTCTTTCAGGCCTCGTTGCTGCTTCTCCGTAGAGGTAAACGGGGACATTGTGTTTCCCAGAGAACGTTTTTCCAAATACCTTGGCAAGCTCGACACATTCTTCCATAGCAACATTTTTTATAGGTATAAATGGTACAACATCAACGGCGCCGATTCTCGGATGTTGCCCTTTATGCTTTCTCATATCGATCAGTTCTACAGCTTTGGAAGCTGCTTTCAACACAGCCTCTAGGACCGAGTCTTTATTGCCAGTGATAGAAACAACAAGTCGGTTGTAATGGTTATCAAATGTATGGTCAAACAAGAAGGTGTCTTGTATCGACCTGATTTCCCCAAGAACCGACTCAACAATCGTAGGATTGGAAGTGCTAAAGTTTGGTACACTTTCCACAATCTGCAAATCTCTTCGCCAGAGAAATGTTACAATAAACAACCGTAATTAAGGTTACGAAGACCAAGATCTGAAACAACTCACGAGTCCTAGTACATTTAAGATTTAAATAGGTTCAGAGATCAGAAGTCGAGATATTGAGGATGAAGATATGAGAAAAAAGAATGCAACAATGATATGCTTGATGACCTGTTTGCTGATATTGACGGCTCTAACAGCTTCGATAAAGGCGTCTAATGGATTACACTTCAAATGGGTAAATCCAGCGTATGCAGGCCCAGACATGTTCTACAGTCCCATCTACCCCTTTACTAGCATCGTTGGATACTTGGAAGGAACATGTTGGAACTTCTCGACGAGTATAAAAAATGATTTCTCTGGTCCATTTAATATCTCCGCCGTGCGCGTCGAATTCGAATGGGGAAGAAATTACACTCACAGATTCAGCAGTCCCCATAGAGTTCTGCCAGGCCATACGAAGATCTTCCATGTCTCTAATATGACACCATTTATTGAAGACGTGCCAGAATTGTGGACATATCACTATGATGTATACATCGATAGAATCAATGATACATCTATTGAGATATATGAGAACGATGACTTTGCCATTTTGTCAGAAGATCATCTTGAATGTCTCAGAATATTCGCAAAGCTGGGCATATTCAGTCTCCCCATGGATGGAGAATTGCCTCCGTTTATAACCGACCCGCCGAATGTTACGGAAACTCAAGTTCTGCTTGTAAGAGTGTCCATGAGAATTCTTCAGGGCATGCAACACTATCAGATGGGATTGTTTGGCCAAGCAGAAAGCTACCTCCAAGACGCGGATGTCTCTATTGCGGAAGCATTGAGCGTTTGGAATACGACAGGGACTGCAATGGAAGAGGCCATCGTAGGACGAAGAGAGGCAGAAGGAAACTACTACAGTGCTCTGGCAGACTCAAGCCTAGTGAACGCGTACGGTTGGCTGCTCTTCGGTTTGGGTTGGATACTTATTGGCTTTGGAGTAATAATATACGGTGCAAGAAAGACGAAGATTGTCTAAGCAAAAGCGAAACCTTTCACTTTCGCCTTTTCCATGAGTGTGACAGGCTTATCTGTGCGGGGAAAAGATAGATGAGTTCTGAATTTGAAGTTCCTTCATGGAACCAGATATACAGGATGCTCTTGAATATTGCCGAGAAAATCCGGAGAGACCGATTCATTCCAGATATAATTGTGGGCGTATCTAGAGGAGGCTGGCCACCTGCACGTGTATTGTCCGATCTGCTGGGAAACCCCAATCTTGCCAATGTCAAAGTGGAGTTTTACTTGGGAATTGCTGAAACAAAAGAGACCCCAGTCCTAACGCAGCCAATCTCAATGTCCGTTCAAGAAAAGAAAGTTCTTGTTGTGGATGAGATTGCAGACACCGGGATGAGCTTGAAGCTTGTCAAGGAACACATTGCCCGTGAAGGAGCACTTGAAATCAAGATCGCAACAATCTATTATAAGCCTTGGAGCATCACTGTACCAGAATACTATGAAAAAGAGTCAAGCTGTTGGATAGTNNCAAGAAGATCGTCAAAGACTGCAAGGAAAGAAAGAAATCTTTGGAAGAGAAAGCTGCGGAGTTAATACGGGCTGGAGTGCCGAAGAGACTTGTCAGGAAGTTCTTGAAGGAGATAATTGAGGAAGAAGATTGAGGAAGAAGATTGAGGAATTTGGGAAATATGTTGTCATAGCTGGGTTTAAAGGTGTCCATATAGGAAATGTGGAAAAATTCCTCAAAAAAATTCGGGAAGAGAGTCCTTCAAATACTGGAGTTCAATTCTTTGACGCAAGATATATTGCCACATGGCAGCATATTTATTTTGCAGTTTTGAACGCTTTGACCGTCTTCAAGAATAAGGAGAACATTTCTAGAAGCGTGATGATGGAATCATTGCTTTTTGCTTCTGCCCAGCATCAAATACGAAAGGCAACGAGGATTTTAGGGATCAAGCCAGAGGCGACAAAGATAGCTGTGCTGATTGTCGGAGAGGATTATAATGTGGTAGAGTCAACTCTGTCCCTGGTTTCCAAGAAGCTCGATGCTACGCGTGATGACACTGTGATCAAGATGTCAAAAAAGAAGACCGCAGATATTCAAGAGATTTTTGGCATCTCGAATCTGGAAACTGAGACCGTTGCTGAAGAAGGAGATTTGGGGAAAGCAGTTACTAAGCTGGTCATTGAACACATGGCCTTGCTAGCCATTCAGCACTAGTCTTGTTCAAAGCAGTTTCTCCCTCATGACCGATATGATGTCTCTAGCCCTTATCACGGATACGCCTGCTAGTTCACCCACAATCTCGACTAGCAGAATTTTGTCAGGTCTATGCAGGTTCAACTTTTCTTTCAACCTTTGCTGCCACAACCTCAACGATATCCTGTCTATGCAATTCCGTAAACCGTTTCTCAACTGTTACTCGAAAAGTCTCGTCCTTCTCAATCTTTGAAGCTAGGCCTATGGCTGCATGTTGAATCTCGTCAAGATCTGTACCGACGACTCTTTCGATTGGAATTATTCTTAATGTATACCGGAATTCGTAAGGTCGATCATGTAATAGTCTACGAAGCCTTCTGATTGCCTCGAAAGGGTTGAAGGCTGTCCTTGCGGAAATCAAACCTGAAACATTGGTCTTAACGACTGTCGCTACTGGGTCACCTATTTCGCCCAAAAGATACTCTAATTCGAAACAGGCGCGACTTTCATTCCCGCGGGAAGTGGTTGTCAGAAGGTTAAAATCTCTTAGCGCAATCTCACCCCAGTTGACTCTCTCAGTGTCCCGCGCAAAGCTGATTTTGGTCAGTGCAGGTTAGTGACCTTCTCATAGCTTGATGCTCCCAGCCGTCGCCTCACATCATCCCGAACTAACTATACAATGTGCAGGAATTTATTCGTTCTGATCATCGATTGACAGTAGGCTTAAATCGCAGCGGGAAGGGCTTTACTATCGCATTGTCTAGTTACCTGGAGGCGGTTGAGAGAAGTGCAAAAGCCTGTAATCGTAGTTCATGGTGGCGCCGGCAATTGGCAACCTGAACGTAGCCAGACTGGTTTAGAAGGCGTCAAGAGAGCGGCAGAGATCGGTTTCGAAATCTTGAGGAATGGAGAGAGTGCGGTTGAAGGAGTTATGAAAGCAGTTGCTGCTATGGAGGATGAAAGTGTGTTTAACGCTGGATATGGTTCGAGCTTGAATATTGAGAAACATGTGGAAATGGAAGCGTCGATTATGGATGGAAAGACATTGAAGGCAGGGGCTGTGGGACTTTTGAAGGACATTAAGAATCCAGTTTTCTTGGCAAGAATTATCATGGACGAGACGGATCACGTGTTGATGGTGGGAGAAGGGGCCGAAAGATTGGCAGACGCCTTCGAACTTGAGAGGAGAGAACCAGTTACTCAGCTTAGAGTGAGATATTATGAACGCCAGAGGAAGGCCTTGATTGAGGGAAAAACCACATTGCCAAAGCTAGCTGACTTAATAAGGAATAATCCTGAACTGTTCCAACTAGACACTGTTGGGGCTGTTGCCTTGGACAAGGAGGGAGATTTTGCGGCGGCAACTTCCACAGGGGGTTTTTCCCTCAAACTTCCAGGACGAATCGGTGACTCGCCTCTGATCGGGTGCGGTACTTATGCCGACAATCAAGCTGGTGCGTGTTCTGCAACAGGTATCGGCGAGATCGCGATAAGGCTTGTTTTGGCGAAGACTGTCTGTAGCCTCATGGAGGAGGGGAAATCGGCTGAGGATGCTGTTGAAGAAGCAATAGGGACCGTAAATCGCAAGATGCCTGACGCCTACAATTCAATGGGACTAATTGCAGTGGACACTTGTGGAAGAGTGGGAGCAGCACACAACTCGCCTAACCTGTGCTGGGCTTATATGACACCAAAAACACGAGAACCTACAGCTTCTCTAACAGCGAACATGCTGAAGTGATTCTTCGAAGCCAAGACGTTGACATCTTCTTCGAAATCAGAAATTGAAGGCTTTTAAATCCAAACCGATCTTCTCTCTAAAAAACATCAGAGGTGAGACGTTATGATTGAAGAAGAGGAATGGGAAGAAGAGGAAGAGGAATGGGAAGAAGAGGAAGAAGAGTGGTGAAACCGAATTAGCGCAGTGTGGCAGCTTTCCGTTGTTGTCCAAATGATGTGACGCTCTGCTTGTGCAGACCTTGCAGTGCGATGAATCTACTGACTCAATTCTCCTCATGTTGTGGGGCAGACTCTACGTTGAACCTTGGATTTGAATCCTGAAGCTGTGACTAGAAAGAGATCGCTTTAAACCCAAATGTGATTGTCGCAAGACGCCACGTGGAACTGTAAAGCATAGACTACGTGCTTCAGTCCTAACAGCAAAAATCCTGCGTGTGCATTGGATTCAGAGACCGACTGGGAAACTGGCTTAAGAAATGAAACGGTTTGAGCTATCTTTTACTTTAATCGCCACCTCACGTTTATAACTCACGAAATCATGTCCATTCCTTCGTGCAGTCAGCCATGACTAGAGTGGCAGTCCTAAATGTTGACAAGTGCAAACCCAAACGGTGCAGCAGGATATGTTATCGTTTCTGCCCGATGGTAAGAAGCCACAAGGAGGCTATTCGATTCCAAGAGAACGTTGCCGTGATCGTGGAGACACTTTGTTCAGGATGCGGAATATGCGTGAAGAAGTGCCCCTTCAACGCCATCTCGATAGTCAATCTCCCAGATGAGTTGGAAGCCGAATGTAGTCACCGATTTGGACAAAACGCTTTCAAACTCTACAGGCTCCCAACGCCTTCACCAGGAATTATTCTGGGTTTGCTCGGACAAAACGGAATGGGCAAGTCCACGACGCTTAAGATACTATCTGGTGAGATCACTTTGAACCTTGGAGACTACGAAAATCCTCCAGACTGGGAAGTGATAGTTCAACACTTCAAAGGCTCCGTACTGCAAGACTATTTTCAAAGGATGGGCGGACAGATGCTCAAGATTGCCTACAAACCTCAATATGTTGACAAGATCCCCAAAGCTGTTTCGGGAGAAGTTGGTGAGCTTTTGCAGGAAGTTGACGAAAGAGAGAAACTTGACGATATTGCGGAGGAACTTGAACTGAAGAAGCTGTGGAATCGACCTCTCGACATTCTAAGCGGAGGAGAACTTCAACGTGTAGCCGTAGCAGCAGCCTTGTGCCGCGAAGCTGAAGTGTATCTTCTTGACGAGCCATCTAGCTATTTGGACGTGAAACAAAGGCTGAAAGTTGCCAAAACTATACGAAGACTGACAGAAGAAGAGAAAACCGTCGTTGTTGCTGAACACGACCTAGCAATCATAGACTACTTGTCAGACCAGATATGCATCTTCTATGGAGAGCCGGGAGTGTACGGGATTGTATCGCAAGTCCATGGCGTCCGGACAGGTATAAACATATACTTGCAGGGGTATATCCCAGACGAGAATGTCAGGTTCAGAAAAGAAGGAATAGTATTCCATGAGAAGCCGCCCTTGGCAAGTTTCGCAATAGGTGAAACTCAGCTCAAATGGAAAAAAATAGAGAAAACTTACGATGGATTCAAGCTTTATGCATCTCCAGGGGATATTAAGAAAGGGGAAATCGTCGGGATCTTAGGGCCTAACGGCATAGGCAAAACAACATTTGTTAAAATCTTGGCTGGAATTGAAAGAGCGGATGATGAACAAAGTTTTGCCGGGTTAAAGGTAAGTTATAAACCACAATATGTTTCAACAGAATATGAGGGAACCGTCGAAGAGCTTTTGAAGAGTGTTGCAAAAGCAGATTTCACTTCAAGCTGGTATAAAACTGAAATTCTCAAACCTTTGGCTATTGGCAGATTTCTGGACAGGAATATAACAGAGCTGAGCGGCGGAGAACTACAGAAAACCGCAATCGCCGCATGCTTATCCAGACGAGCAGAACTTTATCTGCTTGATGAACCCAGTGCCTATCTTGACGTTGAAGAGAGGTTGAAAGTGGCCCGAGCAATACGACGAATCGTAGAAGCTCATAACGTTACAGCCTTTGTAGTCGAACACGACGTCGTCGCACAAGATTTCATAGCCGATCGGTTGATGGTATTCACAGGAGAACCAGGAGTAAGGGGTGAAGTCAAACCTCCAACTCATCTAAGAGACGGAATGAACACATTTCTTGGAGAGATGAAGGTCACTTTCCGAAGGGATACCACTACAAAAAGGCCTAGAGTCAACAAGGAAGGATCACAGCTTGACAGATTTCAGAAAAACATTGGAGAATACTACTATGTACCCTCAAAAGGGTAGTGTTTATAATTCGAGAATCGAAAGAAGTGCCAGAAAAATGGAAATTCTCCTCCCGTCCTCTCTGAAAACAGAGAGAAGTGTAGTTAGATTAAAGTGTGATCATAGCATATCCTTACAGTAAGCTTCAATGAGCATGTTGGTGGGAGCTTAGGTGGCTAAGGCGACCTTTGAGGAGATAAGCGCAGCTGACTTCTTCTATCGTAACAGAGATATCGCTGGATTCACAAACCCTTCTAGAGCAATTTTCGCAGCTCTGCGAGAGCTTGTTGAAAATTCTCTGGATGCTGCTGAAGGCCTCAGGATGCCCCCTGATATTTATGTGCGGCTTTCGTATGCCAACGGGCAAAGTAAAGAGAAGAATATCTACAAGTTAAGGGTCGAAGACAATGGCCTAGGAGTCCCGCCTAGGCATATTCCCTCAGCTTTTGGCCAAGTCCTCTTCGGCTCAAAGTACAAGCCCAAACAGCAAAGAGGAACTTTCGGCTTAGGTGGAAAGATGGCAATCCTATATGGACAAATAACTACCCACCAACCAGCCTGTGTGATCTCGAGTACTGGTAGAGCGAAGATCTATTCCTATAAGCTCATGATTGACATCCAGAGGAACCGACCACTCATACTTGACAGAAAGATCATCACAAACAAGGAGCGATGGCGCGGGACGATTGTTGAATTCTGCCTCGAAGGTCTTTACCACAGAGCCATGCCTAAGATCTTAGAATACTTCAAGCAGACAGCCATGGTGAATCCCTACGCGAATCTAACATTTGTTGATCCCAGAGGAAGATTATACAATTTTCACAGAGCAACTGAGGAGATGCCGAACCCTCCTGAAGAAACGCTTCCCCATCCTTATGGTGTCGACGTTGAGCTTCTACAACGCCTTATACAGGTGACTCCGCACCGAAATATGCTTGATTTTCTGAAGAATCATTTTCACAGAGTAGGCGAAATAACTGCCCACAAGTTCTTAGAGTTCAGCAACATAAGACCGTCTAAGAGCCCCAAGAGACTTTCTCATAGGGAAGTCGTCAGGCTAATGCGCATGTTAAAGAAATTCGAAGACTTCTTACCACCTGACGCAAGTTGCCTATCCCCACTAGGAGAAGAGTTGCTAAAGGCGGGTGTCTTGAAAGAGCTGAGACCTGAGTTCGTGACTGTTCATCGACGAAGACCCTCAGCCTATGCTGGTCACCCCTTTATTGTGGAATTGGCAATCGCCTATGGAGGAGAAATACCCAGGAGAGATGACTTTCTGATCTACCGTTTCGCCAATAGGATACCCTTATTGTACGATGAAGCAAGCGACGTCTCTACAATGGTCATAAACTCTATGAATTGGCGAAGATACAAGGTTACACCAGACATGCCAGTCGCCATACTAGTCCATATCTGTAGCACCAAAATCCCCTACAAAACAGTCGGCAAAGAATTCATTGCAGACAGACCTGAAATTAGAAGAGAAATAATGAACGGACTGCGAGAGGTTGCGCGTCACCTCAGACACTTCTTCACAAGGAGAGAACATGTGAAGAAGAAGCGGAAAAGACTTGACATTTTCAGCAAATATTTGCCAAAGATCGCGAGGTTCTCAACCGAGTTGGCCAACAAAGAAGAACACCCGGATATAGAAAAACTCTTAGAAAGTGTTGAAGAAATTGGAAAATAGAAAGAAAAGCGTCGTTTCAGAAAAGAAAAAAGAGGTTTTGGAGAGCCTAGGAAAACTTGGACTCAATATTTACGGCCAGCTTAACAATGGTCACTTCCCGTCTATACAGATGCCTAGTCGTTCTACTGAGAATATCTACTACAATCCAGAAGTTAGACAGTTCATTTTGGGGGAAAAAAGAGTTCGTAGAAGTGCTAGGAATATTCGGCACATTAGACCTTTCACACAGCTTGTATGGACGGCATTATTCTCCAATGAGCTTACTTCTCAACGTAAAACCTCAACCTTGAGAGACGTGTATTATTCTGCTCAAGCATATGAAATGAAGTTCAAAGATCAGCAAGAGTCAAACAACATCATTACAGATCTAGAGACAGTTCTGGGATTGTCGAGAGAAGATTTCAGCATCTTTCCGGAGGAGCGTTCAGCAGTCTTCGGCGACCTGACCATAGAATATACTGTGCCAGGATATGAGGGAAGAACGCTAAATCTAACATCTCATCCTGATGGAGTCATGATAGGACCCGCTTTGACCTCATCAGAGTTTGTTGAAACGACAGCAGACAAGGTTATAGCAATCGAGAAAGGCGGTCTATTTACCAGATTTGTCGAAGAGAACGTACACAAGAAGTTTAACGCCATACTCGTTCTAACGGCTGGACAAGNNGGACAAGCGCCTAGGGCAACTCGACACTTTATCAGAAGGCTGAACAAAGAGTTGGAACTCCCAGCCTTCATCTTTACCGACGGCGATCCATGGGGTATGCACATCGCTATGGTTGTCATCTCGGGTTCAGCCAACGCCGCACACCTAAGAGATCTAACAACTCCTGATGCGAAATGGAGCGGCGTCTGGGCTTCAGATATTGTCAACTACAAGTTGCCAACAGATCCACTAGAGGACGTAGACATAAAGAGACTGCACGAGTTGAAAAGAGACCCACGCTACAAGAACAAATTGTGGCAAAGGGAAATCAAGACTTTTCTCGACATAAGAAGAAAGGCTGAACAAGAGGCCTTTAGTAGATACGGCCTAACCTACATTGTGGACGAATACCTGCCTGCAAAACTGGAAGAAACAAGCTAGAGTCAGCTCCTAGGTTGTTGGGTATCAATCGATACTACGTGTTTTGTTCGACCCAAAGAATGTTACAATATCTCTTTGTCTGATTCTTAGTCCAGATTCGGATTCTTTGTTCATAATGTTTTTGTGGTCTGCTGTGGCTGATACTTTTGGTTTGATTAATGACTTTGAGAGATTTTTTCGGAGCTTCCGAGTTCATAAAAGTTGTCCTCATCCTATGGCTGGTGAGCATGTGTTTTGTATTGTTTCTCTTGAACAGGATTGATTATATTGTTCATCATGATCTGTATAATCATAGCCTGCAGTTCAGCCTTCTTTGGGCTACGCCTTACTGGGCGTTTTTCCGTTTGATTTATGTATGTCTAGTTCTTCCCGCCATTCTGAGTGTTATCGCTTTAGCATCTGATTTTCCTTGGAAACACAGAGATGCGAAGTCCATTCCGAAATCTGAGAGGAGAACCAACAAGACCAAGGTTCAGTCTCCAAAGGAGAACTCAATGCTGATCTCCTGTCCGTCTTGCCGAAAAACCTTCAGCAAACCTTTGGTTATGCTTGATTTCGGCAATGGAAAAGGCAAACTAGTGAATGTCTGTCCGTACTGCAACGTAAAATTAGGAACAGAAGAGAAAGGAAAGAGAAATGTTGAGATCGGAGTTATTGAAATGGATAAGGAAAAGGCAAGAGTACGTGCGAAGAAAAGGTCCTAGCCCTGTGTCTGCTTGCCCTCCTGCAGGATATCGTGAATCCGCTTGAACTAGTCCTCCAAGTAAGGCTTAAATTGCCAGCTCTCTTTGGCGGTATCTATCTCCCGCAACAATCTGGCAGCTTCGCCTTTATCTATAGAGAGTACTAGCTTTCCCAGATGTTTGCAGAATCTTTTGAGAGGCAGAGTTCTGCTCCAGTCTGGACAATCATGCAGTATTACTCGTCTTTCAAGGTCAACCAAGATCGTATAATCTCGGATTAGAGCTTTGATCTGATGTTTTGAAGCTTCATGGATCTTGAGTTCGTCGTCTTTCATTTTTTTGGCCCTTTTCAGACGATTTTCATCTATGAAAGACGCAAGAAGTTGCAAGAAATCCGATTCTTTGGCCTCCGCGAAATCTCCCAGCGTTGTTGGCTTGAGTCCTGGCTTTTGGCTCTTCCTTTCAAAGTATTGTTCCACTATCTTCTTTGTCTTCTTTTGCTCTTGTGTTAGCTCTCCTAACATCTCGGTGATCTGGAGACAGTTTTCCACGGCGTATCCATGGTAATGGTTGTTGAAGTACCCGATTAGTAGGTCCACATTTTTTGCAGCTTCTTGGATTTTTGGCACCCAAGGCTCCAGCTCCTTCCTGCTGTAGAGATAATTGTACCAAGGTCGACTTCCCTTTCCATGCCAACGGAAATAGGCTAGGTCCGAGGTTAGGTGCGTCTCAGGCGGAAGCAGCGGCTCATCAACGATTGTGTATGTTACCTTGTACTTCTTAAGCAGTTCCCATGTCTCATCCCTCATCCATGACAGATTTCGGAACTCAACCGCAAAGTTGAATTCCAAGGGCAGGATCTTCAGAAAGCTCTCCAGATGATCTCTGTCAAAGCTATACTTTGGCGGTAGTTGTATGAGAAGACAGGCCAGTTTTCCATTCAACAGGAGGGGTCTCATCAAATCACAGAATCGGGTGAGGTCTTCGTCTACCTTCTCGTCAAGATCTAGCATTTTCTCATGAGTTATCAGTCTTGGCAGTTTTGCAGAGAACTTGAAATTGTCTGGTGAGTATCTAGTCCAACCCATTACCATACCTTTTGAAGGATAACGATAGAAAGTTGAGTCGATCTCAACGGTCTTGAAAATGCGGGTATATGCCCTAAGCTTGCTCTCTTTTTTCTTCCTGTAGACTGGGCCGACCCAATCCTTGTAGCTCCAACCGCAAGTCCCCAGATAAACTCTAGTCAAATGTGGTCACATCAACGTGTCAGTTTTTGACCATCTCAATGACGTCGCCAAGGCTATTATAGGTTTTTTTAGGAAGCTTCTGTAACAGTTTGACAGCGCGCACTCTTTTGTCATTGGTCAGATCTATAAGTTTCCAGCCTTGGTGTTCGATCAGTTCTTTCTTTGTGGTGGGAAAGAGGGCATCTTGCTTCAGGACTTCTTCCAGAGACCTGATGCCGGTGTTGCTTGTCACCGGGGGGAACCTTCCTGTTTGGTTATAGATTCTGAACCTCGCAGCGTCTTTGTACATCTTCACGAAGTGGAAGCTTAGAGCTGCAGTTTTAGGATTTGCTTTGGCAACTTCTTTGTGGATTCTTTTCAGTTCCCGATCTGTAGGTTGGTAGATATTGTGTTTGCCTTTGCCAAACAATCTTGAGTAGAGAATATCGGCTTGGAATG
>JABAOC010002897.1_pt2 | contig 46165 bp, 49 predicted proteins | sample 7062161 | NCBI WGS metagenome assembly JABAOC01 (sample SAMN14538625, study PRJNA623070) | marine sediment metagenome | biome: marine biome [ENVO:00000428]; feature: marine pelagic biome [ENVO:01000023]; material: deep marine sediment [ENVO:00002113] | place: India: Gulf of Khambhat ... | reverse complement strand
CAGATGAAGATTTGAAAGATATGTTTAGGCCAATAGATGATTTAGAGGATATAGAAGCGTCACCTAGTTTTATTTGCATGTATGTTGGTGGTAGTTCAAGAACGCTTGATATTAAAAATCTATCGACATCTTGTGAAAACGGTTCATTAGCTTTTGAATATGAGGATGATAGTTTTGCTGTTGATGAAGATTTTGACTTACCGCCAGAATTTGTCGAAGGTAATGGGGGTGGGATAACAGCATTTAAGGTCGCTTATGGTGCGGAAAATCAAAGTCACTTTTCTAATTTAACAATAGATCAGTCAGAATTTAAAGAAACACAAGAATCTTTGGCCGTTATTGACCAGTTAGTAAACCCTAAAGAAGGTTCTGGACCATCTAAAGCGACCAAAGGTAACAATTTATATGACGTTTACCTAACTAGGTCTTACAAGTGTTCTGTTGAGACCCTGGGTAATATGATGATTCAACCACTAATGTACTTTAAGTTAGAAAATGTACCTATGTTCCATGGAACTTATTTAATCACGGATGTTAAACATACTATTAAACCACATAACGTAAAAACTACCTTTACAGGGGTTAGACAACCATTAGTGTCAATACCAATTGTAAAAGACCCAATAAGTATTTTTAACTTATCTATTAACGATGTACAAGACGATGAGACTAAAATAACTGATTTAAGTAGAGGTAGGGGGAAAAATAACCAAGCATATGGTAGTGATGGTGAAGATTGGATACCTAACAAAGAGAAAGTAGATTTATCTAAGATAGGTAGTGGTAGTGGTGAAATCGTTAGAATACATTGGAAGGGTAACGGCGTTAGTGGTTCACCAGGAAAAACTGCTGGTGTTGGATGTCGTGCACCAGGAAGTGGGTTACGAGGGTTACCACACTACACAGCTAATGATGAATTTGATGTTGTGGGTACAAAAATGACCGTCGACCAATTTGCTAAAGGTATTGATGAAATTAAAGGTCTAAGTAATTTAGAGAAAAGGGTTATTATGGCAGTAGCACTGAGAGAACAGGGTAATGGTGATACTATTAACTGTTTCGGTAATAATTGTTTTGGGTTTAATGTTGAGGGTAATTTTAACGGAATGGACCAGTTAGTTAGTGATGGTAAAGTATTAAATACATTCTGTTGGGTTGATAGTGGTAACGTACCCCGTGTGTTCCCACAATTTTCAAATTTTAAAGACTCCGTAAAAATATTTGCAGAGAATCAAGTCAAATCAAGATGGTTTGAGATGACATTCTACGATTACAGGGGGTGGAATGGTAATGCACCTTACCAACAAACATTAGCAAATGCTTCCCCAGAATTAAATTTATTTGGTACAGACCCTAGTGGCTCACAGAGGAACGGAATTAAAGAGTCTGATACAGATGAGGTACAGGCAGCTAAATTTGTCATTGCTTATTATTGGAATTGGAATAGTAACACTAATAAAGGTGATAGGGTAGCGTCTATAGAAAGTTTAGAAAACCCAAAAGTTACATCTAATACAAAATCCACTTTCGATAGTTGGAATAGAGCTGGTAGGTATTTTGGGTGATTGATTTTTAATATACTTTTACTTATTTTTATAAAATGAGTAGAAAATTGAGATTTAATTTTGAGAACCCAAAGCCTAGAACGGAACCAGATAATGATGATGGTGGTACCTCTATGGATACATTATCAGAAGAACCAAGACCAACATTAGAACCAGATAATGATGATGAACCAGAAAAACAGGGGTTTTGGGATTGGGGAGCAATTGGTTATGGTTCTTTCTTTTTAATATTTTGGGGATTAGTATTAACACTTATAACTTCAATTATTATGCTAATATATTATACTATGGGTATTTGGGGGTTATCAATACCCATTGGGATGGTATTATTTATATTGTTAGCTAGAATAGTAGGTAAAAAATTACAAAAGTATTGCGAATCTTAAAAATAACAACAAAGGACTATAGTGAGGTGCAACCATTTTTAAATGGGTTAGAAAAATACACATCAAAAGATGGTGGTATTATAGAAGTGGTTGTTGGTTATGATTTAGCTAAAGAAATGGGTGCAAGTATTTTAAATCATGAACTAGGTGAAAATACATATTGGACCTTCCTACCTAGGGAAAAACGAGACATTTTTAAGAATCATATTAAAGACCTAATTAAAAAAGGTTACAAAAAATTAATTAAGGATATTAGAGTAAAAAACCTAAACCCAATTAATTACGACACACCAGAATCATATCTAAAGTCAATTGAAAAAGCCATCTGTGGTGGAACTGGATATTTATATTCAGATAGACTCTATGTTTATAAGGGCGTTTTGTATCATATAGACATGGGGTTATTAAATTTTATGTCCTGGGACATAGAAAATAAAATAGTCGAAATGATAAATTTAATTGATATTAACGAAGAAAACTACCAAGACGATTTAGAATATATCGACAAAAAATATATCCCCTACCTAGTAGATGCAAAAAAAGATCATATTAGTAGCAACATTTGTTAGACCTGATTATCTAGACAGGTTCTTATATAAAATCTATAAAAAATTCGGTATTAACAAAAAAACGGTTTTCGTATTTGAAACCGAAGATGACAGTTTGCTTTTAACTTATAAGATATTCCTTAATCTAGGTGAAAGAATTAATATCAGGAAAGAACTACCAAGAACAGTTCAAATACACAAAAGGGGGGTGACATTCTTTACTATTAATGCATTAAACAGATTAATAGAAAGAGATTTTAATTTAACCAGTGGTAACGTGAATCATAAGGAGTATGAAATAGACTGGGAGAAATATAAAAACAAAATTATTTTACTTAAGGATGATGAATTGGAAATTTTATCATTAACTAAGAAATTTCTCGATTAAAGACATATTTATAAAAAAAGCGATTATGTTAGAAAACGAGAACAAAAATAGTGAAGAAAAGAATCTAGAAAAGAAATTAGATCAATTTTTGAACAAAAAAGAAACTTGTGAAGGGGATACTTGTGAGATCAAGGACCCAGATGAGATCGTAGAAAGAACTCACAAAAAAATCATCACTAACGATGGTAGACAACTACTAAGTGAATACACATCTTAAAACAGATAAAAATGGCTAAAGAAGAAATCAAAGAATCTTTAAATAGATTTAAAGAACTAATGGGATACTCACCAGAAAAAGGTGTGATCAGTGAACGTAAAACGAGACGCGTTTATCAAGACTACGCTGAAGACGATGAGGAAGGTGGTGAAGACGTAAAGTACGGTGATGAAGGTGCTGAAGCATCTGAAGAAGGTGGGGATGAAAACCCAGATTTTGATTTCGGTGATGAAGGTTCACCAGAAGGTGGTGGAGATGAATTTGATTTTGAAGATGAATTTGATTTAGGTGGTGGTGAAGGTGAAGAAGATGTTGATGAATTTGGTACGGCTAGTGAGTTTAGTGCGGCAGATGAAATTGAAGACACGGGTGAAGATGTTGAGGAAATAGATGTTACAGCGATTGTTAGTAAGTCTGATGAGGCTAAGGAAGCTGCACAACAAGCAGTTTCTACGGCACAACAAAATTCAGAGTATCTTAAAACCATGACAGACACCATTAGTAACTTAACAAACCAACTAGATAAGATGGATACTATTCTTAGTAGGGTTACTAAATTAGAAAAAGACATTAAAACACCAGAAGAAAAGTTAGAACTACGTTCATTAGATAGTTACCCTTTCAATTTAAAACTTACTGATTATTGGGCAGATAAAGCTGCTGAAGATGATAACTACAACATTACTGGTGGTGAGTCTATGATAGATGGTCAGAAGAAAGAATATTCTATTAGTAAAGAGGATGTTGATAACTATAATGAACAGGAAATTGAAAATTCATTTAATCCAGAAAACGATGGTGAAGAAGTAACTATTTGGAAAAGGAGGAAACAATATTAATCATGGCAAAAAATAAACAACAATTAAAAGAAGACCTTAATAGGTTTAAACAAATTTTAGGATATAACCCATCAAAGGGGTTAATCAAAGAAGAGGGCGAACAACTTAGTATGGACTTCCCAAGTAGTTTAAACCATGAAGAACAAGAAGTTATCGATAATTTAAATAAGCTATTGGAATATATCGGGAAAAATTTACCAAAAAAAGGTGAAACAGAACTTTTTCAAAACTATCAATATGATTATTTAAAAGGTGATATTTCTGACTTAATTAATGCGTTTGAAAATGGTAAAGCATATATTAGTGACGCATATAAAAAATTTAAAGAAAAGCACCCAAAACCAGGTAAACAGTTATCAATGGATTTATCAACAAGTGAAGAAATTACCTCACCAGAAGAATTCATAACTTTAATGGAATCGGTTATCAATAAATTGGAATCTATGGAGACCATTAACAGATACCCAATTAGACTTGGTTTCATACTTGATGCATTTAAACAAAGATTAGAGGGTGAGTCTACAACCTACGAAAGTGATTTTTATATAGACGACGAAGAGACAGAAATATGATAATAAAATATTAAACAAAACTGTGGAATGGAGTTAAAATTTAAAGTTTTTAACTCCATTTTTTATTTACATATAACACTAAAATGTTATTCTTAAGTTAGAAATTAATATACGTTAAACAATTAAAAAAAAAGAAAAATGAGTGTACTCGATGCGATTGCAAAACAGTATGAACAAAACAAATCTGGTAACAGTAGTGGTTCATACGAACAAGACTTCAGCAAGTATTTCGCTGTAAGACTTGAGGATGGTGAGAACAATGGTGAAATGACCATTCGTCTAATGCCTCCAAAAGACGGGGTTCATCCTGTCGTTAAAGAAGAAGAAACTCCATTTGATGAAGGGCACTGGCATAGTGTTAAAGTTGATGGTAAATGGAGAAAGATTTATTGCCGTAAACACAATGACGGCGAACATTGTCCACTTTGTGATGTTTCAGAAGAACTTTGGCAAGAATGGAAGAACAGTGGTGATAAAGCCAGTAAAGAACTTTCTAATTCATATAAAGCCAGAAAGTATTACATAACTAGACTTATCTATAGAGATAAAGAAGGTGATGGTGTAAAATTTTGGAGATTCCCACACAACTTTAAAGGTGAAGGAGCATTGGATAAAATGATTCCTATTTTTACTAAAAAGGGTGATATTACAAACCCTAGAGAGGGTCGTGATCTGACTCTTATTTTAGGTCGTGATAATAAAGGATTTACAAAAATCACCTCTATCATGAGTGAAGACCCTAGCATTCTAACAGAGGATGTTGCTACAGCTAAAACTTGGGTTAATGATGATACAACATGGAAAGATGTTTATTCAGCACAACCTTTGGATTATGTACAATTAATCGCCGATGGTGAAATTCCAGCATGGGATAAAAACCTAGAGAGATTTGTTGCTAAAGGTAGTGAGGGTGAAGCTGAAACTTCCATGAGAGCAGAAACTACAGAAACTCCTGTAACTGAAAACAAAACAGAAACTCCTACTATTGATGATAGTAACGAGGATGAATTACCATTCTAAAACCCCTAACTAATGGCTAAGAAAAGTATTAAGAAGAAATCGTTTTCTTTGGATTCTGTTTCAGACAGATTTTCATCGAAAACAAAATATAAACCCGACAGATTTATGGACTTGGGTGAAGCCTTCCAAAAGGCTACAGGATTACCTGGACCGGCTATCGGACACTTAAATGTATTCTTAGGGCATTCTGATACTGGTAAGACTACCGCATTGATTAAAGCAGCTATGTGGTGTCAAAAGAATGGTATTTTACCTGTGTTTATCATTACAGAGAAAAAGTGGAATTTTAAACACGCAAAAATGATGGGGTTTGAATGTGAAGAAGTTGGACCTTCCGATTGGGAAGGATTCTTCTTATTCCGTGACGACTTCGACTACATAGAACAAATTACTGACTATTGTAACGAAATCCTAGATACACAAGCAAAAGAAGATTGGAGACATGAAGATGGTTCTCCTGTCGATATTTGTTTCTTCTGGGATTCCGTTGGGTCTGTTCCATGTAAAATGACCTATGAGGGTAAAGGTGGTAAGATGCATAACGCGTCTACTTTAGCTGACAAGATTGGTCTAGGACTTCATGGTAGAATTACAGGTTCTCGTAAAGAGGATTCTGCTCACACAAATACTATGGTGTTCGTTAACCAACCTTGGGTAGAATTACCTGACAACCCATTTGGTCAACCAAAGATTAAACCAAAAGGTGGTAACGCTATTTACCTAGCGAGTACTTTGGTATTCCTATTCGGTAATCAAAAGAATTCAGGAGTAGGTAAAATCAAAGCAACTAAGAACGGTAGAAGTATCAACTACGCAACAAGAACTAAAATCTCTATTTTGAAAAACCATGTAAACGGTATCGGTTATCAAGACGGTAAGATTCTAGTAACACCACATGATTTCATTGAAGATAGTAAAGCGGCCGAAACAGAATATAAGGATAAGTACGCTGATTATTGGATGGACATGTTTATTCAAAGTGGACTTGATGATGTAGATACGAATGATAAAACATTCGATACAGTTGATAGTGTTGCTATTTCAGAAGAGCCCGAGGACGATGTCCAAATAGAGGGTATTGTTTAACCTTAAATTTTTAATATGAAAACCATAGATTATAATAGATTAAGAACACTAGAATCTAACCACGGTACCCACAATGGAGAGTCTTTTGGATACCTAATGGATGCACTAAGAGCATATACTATACCAACGATCATTTTAAATGAAGATCAAGTTGAACAGATTGAAAATATGTTAATAGAACAAGGTGTATTAATCGATACAGACGACGAAAAAGAAGACCCACAAGTTTCACCACATAATTTCGGTGGATAATGGGTATTAAAAAGTCTCGCAAGAAAAAAATAACAAAAACCTTACTAATTGATGGGAATGTTTTAATGAAACGTTCCTACAATGGGGCTAAGCATGTTTATCATAAGGGTAAACATATTGGCGGCATATTTCAATTTTATAGTACAATGAGAAAAATCGTTGTGGAGAATAAGATTGATAAGATTGTTGTTATGTGGGATGGTGAACGTGGTGGAACCTTACGTTTGGATTATTATCCAGAATATAAGGAAAATAGACCAAGGTTCGTTGACAAAGATTATGAGTATCAAAAATTAAGAGTTAAGCAATACGCTGAAGAACTATTCATTAGACAATATGAACATTCAGATGTTGAATCAGATGATTTGATGGCTTTTTATTGCCAAAATAAAAAGAATAATGAAGACATAATCATATACACTAATGATAGGGATATATGTCAATTAATTAGTGAAGATGTCGCTATTTATTTGGCAGACAAAAAACAACTTGTGGGTATCGGTAACTACCAATGGTACTTCCAACATTACTATAAAAACGCTGGACTAATAAAAATTATTGAGGGTTGTAGTAGTGATAATATTAAAGGTATTGACGGGGTTACCGAGAACACGTTGTTAAAGTACTTTCCCCAACTTAAAGAGAGACAAATGACTCTTGATGAGGTAATTGAAGAAAGTAGAAAAATTCAAGACGAGAGGGGAGGAAAACCACTAGTAACACTCAATAATATTATTGAGGGTGTATCAAAAGGTGTCCATAGAGGTGGTGTCTATGAGATCAATAAAAAGATTATTGATTTATCTAGCCCATTATTAACTGAAGAGTCTAAAAAGGCCGTAATTGATTTGGTTAATTTACCTATAGACCCAGAAGGCAGAGATCAAAAAAACGTTTTAAAACTAATGTTAGAAGATGGTGTGATGTATGCTATACCTGGTGGTGAAAATGGTTACCTAAATTTTATGGAACCATTTATAAAGTTGATTAAGAAAGAAAAGTTAAATTTTAAAAATAGTAGAACATGAAAAAGTTTGAATTTTTACTGTACATAAACGGTAATATAATCTGTCAAAGATATTTTTCAGTTAAAGGATATAACAAAGCTGTAAATAAATCTTTAGACATAGTAGAATGTGTAAATGAGTGTGTTGCTCTAATACAAAATGATTTAAAAGAAAAGTCTGAAGACTTTCTTTGGTATCAGTTTAACCCATATAAAAAACAAACACAGGAGGAGGTACCACAAGGTGATATCTATGAAAATGAAGATATTTTTGAATTTGAAATTAGAGTAGATGGGCGTACAATTGCTAAGAGAGGATTTACTGGAAACGTTTATCCTCAGAGAGTTAGATATAGCGTAGATATACGTAAAATAATCCCATCAATTATAGGCAACATTCAAGACACATTTTCACGCGAAAATTTTGATGTGGAATACTGCGGAATTGAGCTATAATTTCTATTTATTTAGAAACGTAAAAGCTGGAAAAATTATGAGTGAAAAAGTTACATTAGGATATCTCGGTTATAAGTTTCAAACTGAATTAATTAACCAGATTCTCCACCCAGCAAACAAAAAATTCGCAGACAGATTAATTGATATCATTCACGCAAAATACTTTGATAATGAGTATTTTAGACTAATTATCGCGACAGTAAAAGATTATTATGAAAGGTTTGAAAAAGTTCCAGCATGGGATACTTTAGAAACCATCCTGAAAATGGAAATTAAAGATAATATTACTCGTGATTATGTTTTCGAAATAACGAAAGAAATTAGAGAATTAGATGTTGATGATTGGGAATTTGTTCAAGAGAAGGCATTAAACTTCTGTAGACAACAAGAACTCAAAAAAGCGAACAATAAAATATCGAAAATTATCGATGGTGGAGAGTTTGATAAGTATGAAGAATGTGCTGAGATAATGAAAGAGGCCCTGTCAATTGGGTCAGAAAAAGATGACGGTACTTCCATAACAGAGGGATGGGATACTGTTTTAAAAGAAGACTTTAGACACCCCATTCCTACGGGAATAAGTGGTATAGATGATCTTACCGATGGGGGTCTATCGAGAGGTGAACTTGGAGTAGTATTAGCACCTTATGGTGTTGGTAAAACAACAATACTAACCAAAATAGCAAATACAGCGTATAACGCTGGTTATAATGTTTTACAAATTGTTTTCGAAGACAATACAGATGTTATTAAAAGAAAACACGCTTCATGTTGGAGTGGTGTTGAATTAAACTCTCTAGCAGACCATGAAGATGTTGTTATAAATGTTATTGGTGAAAAAACATCTGGTAAAGAAAATGATTTAATAATTAGGAAGTTTTCGTCTGAGGGCACAACGATAGCTAATATCAAAGCATACCTTAGACATTTAATTTCAATAGGTTTCAAACCAGACCTAATTGTTTTGGATTATATAGACTGTGTAGAATCTGCCAGAAAATATAACGATGAATGGTCGGGTGAGGGTAATGTGATGAGAGGATTCGAATCTATGTTAGCTGAATACAACATTGTTGGTTGGACAGCAGTACAAGGTAATAGAAGTTCTATCTCATCAGATGTAGTAACTGGTGATCAAATGGGTGGTTCTATTAAGAAAGCACAAATTGGTCACTTTATAATGTCTATCGCTAGAACACTACCTCAAAAAGAGGGTAATAGAGCTACGATAGCAGTTTTAAAATCTAGATTCGGTAAAGACGGAGTTCTTTTTGAGGATTGCACCTTCGATAACGGACGTGTTATTATTGACACAGAATCTTCAGAAACTTTCTTAGGATATGAAAAGAAACAAGAAGAAAAGAAAGAAGAGGCAACAAGAGATCGTTTAAAGAGGTTGAAAGAGAAAAGAGAGAGAATCTAAATCAGAATAATTTAATTAAAAAAAACGTAAACAATGGAATTATCAAATGAAATTCTATCGGAGATTACTGTCCATATGAAATACGCGAAGTATATCCCCGAACTACAAAGAAGAGAGACTTGGGAAGAGTTGGTAACTAGGAATATGAATATGCATATTAAAAAGTACCCACATCTTGAAGAGGAGATTAGAGAAGTTTATCAATTAGTATATGATAAAAAAGTTTTACCATCAATGAGATCGATGCAGTTTGGTGGGAAACCAATTGAAATATCACCAAATAGAATCTACAACTGTGCTTATTTACCAGTTGATCATATGGATTCTTTTGCTGAAACAATGTTTTTATTGTTAGGTGGTACTGGTGTTGGGTTTTCTGTACAGAAACACCACGTAGACAAACTACCAGAAGTTAGAAGACCAAACCCAAATAGAACAAGGAGATACCTTATTGGTGACTCAATTGAGGGTTGGGCTGACGCTATTAAGGTTTTGATGAAATCATATTTCGGTGTTAATTCATCTACACCAATATTTGATTTCTCAGATATTAGACCAAAAGGAGCGATGTTAGTAACTTCAGGTGGTAAAGCCCCAGGACCACAACCACTTAAAGATTGTATCCACAACATAAGAAAAGTGTTGGATGCAAAGGAAGATAGGTCAAAATTAAAACCTATTGAAGTACATGATATAATTTGTTATATCGCTGATGCAGTTCTAGCTGGAGGTATTAGAAGGGCAGCACTTATTTCATTATTCTCAGCAGATGATGATGAAATGATTGCTTGTAAATCTGGACCATGGTGGGAACTTAACCCACAAAGAGGTAGAGCTAATAACTCAGCAGCATTACTAAGACACAGATTGACAAAGGAATATTTCTTAGATATTTGGAAAAGAATTGAAATGAGTGGTTCTGGTGAACCAGGAATTTATCTAACAAACGATAAAGATTGGGGAACCAATCCTTGTTGTGAAATTGCATTAAGACCTTATCAATTCTGTAACCTTTGTGAAGTAAATGTTTCAAATATTGAATCACAAGAAGACCTTAATGAAAGAGTTAAAGCGGCAGCGTTCATTGGAACATTACAAGCTGGTTATACTGACTTCCATTATTTGAGAGATGTGTGGAAAAGAACTACCGAGAAAGATGCACTTATTGGTGTTAGTATGACAGGTATTGGTTCTGGTGTTGTACTTGGGTATGACATGAAACAGGCCGCTAAAATTGTAAAAGATGAAAACGCTAGAGTAGCTAACAATATCGGAATCAATAAGGCAGCAAGAACAACAACCGTTAAACCAGCGGGGACCACTTCATTAACATTAGGTACTTCTTCTGGTATTCACGCTTGGCATAATGACCACTACATTCGTAGGATACGTGTAGGTAAGAATGAAGCAATCTATACATACCTATCAATCTACCATCCAGAATTAATAGAGGATGAGTATTTCAGACCACATGATACAGCAGTAATTTCAGTACCACAAAAAGCACCTGAAGGAGCTATTTTGAGAAATGAATCTGTATTTAATCTCCTGGATAGAATAAAGAAAGTAACCCAAGAGTGGGTTAGACCAGGACATAGAGGTGGACAAAATTCTCATAACATATCAGCAACGATATCAATTAAAGAAGACGAATGGGACTTAGTTGGTGAATGGATGTGGGCCAATAGAGCGTTCTATAATGGACTTTCTGTTCTACCATATGATGGTGGGACATACACACAAGCACCATTTGAAGATTGTTCTGTAGCCACATATAATACAATGATGAACTCATTAACTGATGTTGATCTAACAAAGGTTATTGAATTACAAGACAATACAAATCTTTCAGGAGAATTGGCTTGTGCAGGCGGAAATTGTACTGTGGATTATTTAGGTAACGAAGAAGAATCTGAAGTAGGTAGTTTAAATACTGACGGTACAGATTGAAAAAAAACTTCTTCACAAGTACCACATATTTATATGTAAATACTTGTGATATGAAGAAAATAGAAATGGAAGGAAAGGTCTTCGGTAAGTTAAAAGTTTTACATGAAGACCTTTCTAATGCCTACAAACATAAAAAATGGGTTTGTGAGTGTGAATGTGGCAATACTAAAAGTATTAGTGGTGACCACTTAAGAAGAGGTTTAATAGTTTCTTGTGGGTGTAAAAATAAATTAAAAGAAGGTGGTGATATCAGTGGTGACCTGTGGTACAGTATAACCAAATCTAAAGTATCCAAACGTAGTAAAAGACGTAATCTAAATTTTAATATAACTAAAGAATATATCTACAAACTATTCCAAGAACAAAAAGGTAAATGTGCTTTATCAGGATTAGATATCACACTCCCCACTAAGTGGAAGGGTAGTGATTATACAGCTTCATTAGATAGAATAGATAATAGCAAGGGTTATATTAAAGGTAACGTACAGTGGTTACATAAACATGTTAACATAATGAAAAATAGTTTCCCACAAGATATATTCATATATTTATGTAATAAGGTAACAGAGAATAATACAATAGATGAACTACCCATAAACGAAATTAACGAATTTAAATGGGGTTTGAATACTAAACATGAAAGATTTAATCCGTAAAATATTAAAGGAAGAGATAGGTGGGTATAGAATTGTTGATGGTACGGAAGAACACTTTAAAGGTATTAAGAAAATAACAAACCAACACCGTAAAGAGTTAGGGTTTGTTATGCAACCAGCTTTACGAGAAGCGATAAAAAGGGGTGAGTTGAAAGTTGCTTTAAATAGTGAAGGAGAGGTTATTGGTTTTGTACATTGGAGAAAAAGAAGGGATGGTTTTCACAAGATATATGAGATTGCGGTTGAAAGGGGTTGGATTGGTTCTGGTCTCGGTAAAGAATTATTCAATACGGTACCTAAACCTAGAACACTTAAAACAACAATAGATAATGAAAGAGGTAATGAATTCTACCGTAGACAAGGAATGGAACATAAAGGAGTTGAGCAGGGCAGAAAAAGAAAATTAAATATATACCAAGACCCGAACACAGATGGTGACGATTAAGATTCTGAACTAGAGAATGTAAAAGTAAGAAGGCCTCACATTTGTGGGTTTTTTTTTATTTTTTGAAGATATTTATTAGTATGAAAAAATTAATACACAAAATATTAAAAGAAGAGGTGTCTAAAAATAGAGACCAATTAAACGTATACAATAAAATAGTTAATAGTGGTCTAGTAAGTCCCGAAGACATCAATGAGTACCCCGATTACTTTGAAATATATAACATTTTAGGTAAAAATTTTGAATATTTTGAGGATAATTTTATTAAAGTGGAAGTCACTCCTAAAACAATTCATTTAAATTATGTAATGTATGAAGAAGAAGAGGATTATCAAGATGCTGAAAAAGTTAGTTATTGGTTATGGGAAGTGTTGTATAATATGTTTGATGGTAAATATGAAGTTGAAGATAATATATAGGTTATAAATTACTAAGGGGCCTCACAATTTGTGAGGCCTTTTTTATGCACTACAGTTTTTAAAAAGTCAAACTAAATTTCTTAATTGGATATTTATTATATAAAAGGTTTATATGGCTGAAAATTTCATAAACATACATTTCCCGTTCCAAGACGACGATAAGAAGAATTATTTCTTGAGAATGAATAAGGTTAGTGATGACGCAATTAAGTCAGACCTAATTCATTTATTGTTAACTAATAAAGGGGAAAGACTTTATTTACCTGAATTTGGGGCAAATTTAAGACAGTATTTGTTTGAACCAAATGATGATGAAGTTAGAAATGACATAAAAGATGAAGTACAAGAGGCCGTAAGAAAATTCATACCAAACCTACAAATAAATAAGGTAACTGTGGCACCACCAGAAGATAGCACTGATAGTACAGCTGAATATTCAGCTGTTATAAAAATAGATTATACGGTTACCCAAGGGGCATTTCAAAAATCAGATTTTGTTAGTTTAAAAATATAAGACTATGGCAACAGAGAAAAAGATAAATTATTACGCAAGGAATTTTAGTGACGTAAGAACAGAATTAATTGAATTTATTAAAAGATATTATCCTGAAATATTTTCAGACTTTAATGATGCTTCAGTTGGTATGATGTTAGTTGAGTTAAATGCGGCTGTTTCTGATATGTTATCTTATCATACGGATAGAATGTTCAATGAAACACAATTAGATTACGCACAAGAAAGAAAAAATATTTTTGCTATCGCTAGAACATTGGGGTTAAAAATCCCAGGGTTAAGACCAAGTGTTAGTTTAGTTGACTACGTAGTTACAGTACCACCGTTTGGTGACACATGGGACCAAAGATACGCACCAGTTATAAGATATGGTTCACAAGTAGTTGGTGGTGGCCAGTCATTTGAAAATCTTGAGGATATAGATTTTTCTTCACCATTCACAACAGGTGGTGTACCTAATAGACTAATCTTACCCAACCTAGACCAAAACGGAACTCTAGTTAACTATGATATTGTTAAAAGAGAACTAGTGGTTAACGGTTCGTCAAAAATATTTAAGAAAGTTATCACAAGTTCTGATGCCGTACCATTCCTAGAAATCGTATTACCAGACACAAATATTTTATCTATTGAGAGTATTGTAACATTAGAGGGTACTGATTTTGTTAGAACACCAACATTAGATGAATTCCTAGAGTTTGATAATAGATGGTATGAGATGGATTCATTGGCAGAAGACAAAGTGTTTATAGAAGACCCAACCAGAGTCGCAGACAACTTGGCAGTTAAACCTGGTAAGTGGGTAGAAACAACAAGGAAATTTGTAAAAGAATTTACAGACAATGGTTTTTGTAAATTAACCTTTGGTAGTGGTGACCCAGAACAAGATAGACTAAACAGCTTAAATACAACAGGATTACTTAAGATAGGTGATTTTATTAACACTACATCATTAGGTGAAATACCAAGAGTCGGTACAACAATGTTTATAAGATATCGTGTAGGTGGTGGTTCATCATCAAATGTCGGGCCAAATATTATATCAAATATTGGTAACGCAACAGTAGATGTTACTGGACCAACTGAGGCAATTAACACACAGGTTAGAAGATCACTTAGAGTGAACAATCCTATTCCAGCTTTGGGTGGTGCGGGAGTACCATCGACAGAACAAGTTAGACAAATGACAAAGTATAATTTCGCTTCTCAAAACAGAGCAGTAACAATCAAAGACTACGCGGCACAAATATTTAAAATGCCTGGAACGTTTGGTGTACCGTTTAGATGTGGCGTAACAGAAGACCAAAATAAAATACAAATTTATGTATTAGGTTTAGACAGTAACGGATTATTGACCAACTCATCAACTAACACACTTAAAGAAAATATTGCAACTTGGTTGGCAGATTATAGGATGATAAATGATTACGTGTTAGTTAGGGATGGCAGGATTATCAACTTAGCATTTGATATAGATTTATTTATTGACAAGAATTTTAATCAATCAGAGATCATCAACGCCACAATACAAAAGGTTAGAAACTATTTTGACATTAAAAAGTGGGAGATGGGTGATACAATATACCTTTCACAATTAGTTGAAGAAATAAACAATGTTGGTGGTGTATTAAATGTCACCGACTTAAGGGTATATAATAAATTTGCGGATGAGTATTCTATAAACCAAACAACACAAACAATTGCTGAAAATGTTGATTCACAAACAAATAGAATTGATTTGTCTGAAGATTACGCCTTGTTTGGTGAATTAGATACTATGTTTGAAATAAAATATCCTAACAAAGACATTAAAGTTAGAATTAAAAGAGCTGGTGTTCTATAATGGATGATAGAATTAGACAAATACTCGGTAGAGCTAGGTATAAACGTGCCATAGATGTCGACCATAATTACAACCTTACTCTGGAATCTAAAACCAGAGACATAGAGACCAGTGCGAATAAATTAATTAGTGTTTTAAATTCTGAAAATGTCTTTCAGGAGGAAAGACAAATATCAACACTATATAGACTAACTTCTAAACTAGAAATATTAACCGACAACACTCTAACCAAATTAGACGGCTCAAAACCAAATGACCAAGACTGGGACCCATTATTTGATGGAACCCCACCACTAACACCAAACAACTGGTTATTACAGGTCACATATCCAGTAGAGATTGATGAAAATAGATTTGTTACAGATACAAAAGCATTTAGAGGTATTAGAGTAGATAAAATAGAATCTAATAATCCATCTGGAAGTAGAGAACAAGCCGTTGTTAGATGTAAACAACCACACGGAATTAATCCTGGTGACACAGTTTATTTATACGATTTTACGGCAGACTCACCTTACCATGGTTTACACGAGGTAGAGAGTTTAGGTGTTAACGGTGATGATATTGAGTTATCATTCACATTATCAACATCGTTTATAGGTAACTATGGTAACATGAACATGAAAAGGGTTGTTGACGCTTCAAATGAAGACGTAACCTTTTATAGACCTAAGACAATTACACAAACACAGTCTACAGATTTAAGTGGTAATTCAACAGACCATATTTACACAACATTCAAAACAGTGACACCACATGGCTTAAGAGTTGGTAACTATGTTGACATAAGAGATTTGGGTAATGGTAATCCAGGGTTCAATGGGACACATTATGTTGTAAACATAATTGATGATTACAATTTCACCGTGAAGTTCACATTTACGACAACAAATGGTTTTGCTCAAACAGTTAATCTATTGTATAGAATAATGAATGGAACTCCTTCAGATTACTATACAAGAAATTTTGAGGTAATCACAACAAACTCTTATGACATTTATGAAACAGCATTTTCTAGAAATATATACCCAAAAACAATAGTGAATGAGTTGGGTGTGTCTAATAAGGTTTGGATGTGTAATTTTACAAGGGATATTGATTTAGGTATTTATACTAACCATAGAGGTGGTCCAGTATCGGAAATATATTTTACTATCATTAAAAGAGCGGGTGAAAATACATTTGATTGGTCTACAGTAACATCACACTGGGATTTTAATAGAAGAATAGCTGACTCAACAAATGCTATAGAAACCATATCATCAAGAGTTGTTGGTAGTGTTGGTGACATAAAGAAGAAAGATATTGGTGATAGATACGTTGGTGATTTTGTGGAATATAATAGAAAAGAAATTATAGAAACAGTATTGAGTAAATCAATACATAGATTTTCTACAGCTGACAATCCAAATGGTAATGGTTATTACTATGACCCATTTAAACAAGTACCGATAAGAAAATATTCAGAGATCATTGAAAAGGCCGTACCAGAAGATAATGTTGTTGGTATACCAGGAGATTATGAAATAAGACCAAACGGTGACAAAGAATGGAGAGATTTACTAACACCAGGTTATATTGAAAACGGTAGTAATGGTGTTGACTACCCATTCCTTAATGGAGCACATTACATATATCTTAACCATACCGTGTATGTTAGAAGACAAATACCTTTTGTTGAGTTAGTACAAGATGGTTTAGTTACGGTTGACCCTAATATAGTTTGTTAATGATTTATAGAGTTAAAATAAGAAATAATAAACCTAACTTAGGTAATGCGGTTCCATTGAACAATGGGTTAGGTTCGTTTGGGTATACGGGTATAACTATAAACCCACCATTCCAGTCAATACACCCTACCTATTTACAGAGAGATGAGGAGTTAGATATAGTAGAGTTATCTAGAGAACTATCACCAGAAAACCCATTATCACCAGAAGTCGCTTTTAGACTTGGCACAGTAAACACCCCAGTAATACCACAAACAAGTGGTGATACAATAACCAGGGGCAATTGGAAACACATAACAGTACCATTAAGTTCTGAATTTGAACCAGTTGGTAAATCAGAATTAATTGATGGTTGGGTTTATCGTGAAACTAGAAACGCTATTAATAGGATTAATAATGGGGAGACAGTAAAATATTACAATTATCCTGGTATAAAAATTAGTTTTAGATTTTATGATAAGAATTCAAATTTATTTGATAACACAAACGTAAATAACGGATATCAATACGCAGGATTCTTAGATAGTGAGATTAATGTTAAAAATAACTTTAAGAAAAGTTTTTTCAGACTATATTTCTATGATAGTGGTACAGGTAACACTAGGAATTTATTATTTACAGAAGACCTTGATGTGTTCGGTTCCACTAAACCAAGTTTTGATTTAAATAGGTTATACTGGTTAAGAGATGATGAATACTATCTATCTAGTAGTTCTGATAGGATTTTTTATATGGAAGCTAGATTTTTTAATGCAAAAACTGGAAGGGTACATAAGTTCATAAACCCACCAGTTACATTAAATAATCCGATGAATATAACAACTTATGCTGACCCAGCGAATAAAAGTTGGAGAACCAGTCCAGTGAAATTAAAGAACCCTTTCTTTAATTCTGGTAGATATGAATTTGAACCTGTGGTAGGTGTTGGTGGAAACCAAAGCTTAGCAATAACAATGACAGAATATGTGTTGGTATAATGGGTATAGATAATTTTTACGAAAGAAGTGTTTTATTACAGAAATCACTTAAACTAATAGACACTAACGGTGATGGTGTAAGAGATACCTTTGCTGTATTACCAGATTCTAACTCATTCTTCCTACAGGTAGGTTTAAATCAAAGTTATGATGACATTGGTATTTACACAGTTGATGATTCACAACAATTCGAAATAATCGATCTTAGTAGTTTTTGGGATACCACAAATGACGGTTCTAACGATGGGTATGTTGATGGGTTTACTGGTTTGACTGATAATTTTTCTGGTACCACTGGTACTGGCAGTTTAGATAACATTGTTGGTTGTATGGACCAAAACTCACCATATTATAATCCATTTGCTACAATACCATGTACTAATAACTGTTGTGATACTGGTGAAGGATTTGGTGGAACAACCGCTGGTGGGTTTGCATCAAGTGCATCAGAAATAGAGTGTTTGGCTTTATATACAGATTGGGGACCTTGGAATGATAACCTATTATTGAACGACACCTACCAATATTATAGAGTGACACAATCTTGTACATACACCGTTAGAATGATCAACCAATATCATTTACAGGCTTTCCCACAAAAACCAGGGGGATGGTATGGGGCTAAATTATCCATAGAAATTGATGGCCAACCTTTAAATGTTGCCGGAACAAGTAGTGTAGAAGATGATATAACATTTAACACCTCAGATAATACTTGGACATTAGACGATGTTGTTAGAGTTCATAGAGGTACTCTAACGGTGGGTACAACACCAAAGAGCGTATCCACAAAACCATATAGAGATATAACATTTACAGTAACACCAGGTAGTCTAGTAAAAATAACATTTATAGAACCTGGGTTCAACACTAACTATAATAGTTATAAAAATTACTTAAGGTATCAATTTTTTAGAGGTGAACCAGTTTCACCAGACCCTACAGGAGCTTGTGGTACTGATGGGACATGTTCAATACCAACCTGGAATACAACATCTTATGGTTCTTTTGCTGGATTAGAGATGTATGAGGTTTCTTCTAACGATGGTACAACATTCGGTCTTTGGGAGAATTATTTGGATGCTGTCAACACAAACACTTTTGATGGTACGTCAGTGTCTAACTTATCTTATTACACAAACACAGTTAATCTATTAGATAATGGTAACAATAGTGGGCTTAGTACAGCAAATGTCGTACCAAACCCTAATACGGTTTATGAACAATCACCACCATGTACAGTAGGTAATAATTATGTTTCTTATTTTGATCGTAATGGTGATGGTTTTGTCGAACAAGACACCAGTTACCCAACAACAGCAAACGGTTCTGTTGATGTAGGTTTATTTAGTACCACTAGATATGATTCACCATATGTTTTCTTAAAACCAGGAACAAAAGATGGTATAAATTCTTTAACAAATAATCAGTTAACAAACCCATTCACATTACCAATAGGTAGTATGGGGCCGACAACTACACCATCAAGTGCTGGTTGGAGGTATTATGGATACCCTATTTCAACGTTTGGTGGTAATTTTAATTACAAAACAGTATCACCTACATGTCAATTAAGTGGGTGTGATGTACAATACAATAGTGTAACAGAATTAACGGACGACTCTAACTCTAATATATTCCTACCACAAGTAGATAGTAACGTACCAACAACTAATTGTGCAACATACGGTAACGGTAATGAGGTTGTATTACATTGGAATACTTCACTATTTGACGCAAAAGGTCAATGTTGTGCTAGATGGGGTACGTTTGAAACAAGTACAAATGGTCCATGGCCAGATGTTGAATGTAGTACGTGTCATATGGAGATGACGCCTAGATCGGCACAACCAGTATTATCATCTTCAGTACAAACGTTAATGCAAACACCTGGTAGCAATATTTATTATGGACCCTTTTACGACCCAACAAACCCAACGTATAACGGATATGGTTTAGCATACTCTAAAGCACATAGTTTCTGTAGAGATGTTAGAAATAAAATTGGTGTTAGAACTGGTACAACAATATTAGACTATCAGGAATCTAAAGTTGTTGACGAGAATTTAAAAATGATGGGTGGTATTATTCATGGAGCAGCATCACACACAACAGTCACCACTAGTATTAGTAATAGATATGGTGTTAATTTTAGTCCAAACAACTGGACAATGGCTGGTACTAACACAACAAGTAGTGCTTGTTCTGGTTCTAAATTACCATTAAAGTGTAAGAAGGTTGTGGGTGACCCTAATTGTCCTAATGGGACAACATGTGTTAAATGTTTGTACTGCTTCTTTTGTAGTCAAATAGATTTAAGTAATTAATTATGATAGTTAGTGGTGTAACAAGAAATAGACTAAACGAAATTAAAACCTATGATAAGAATAACCCATTCCAAGTAGGTGTTAACGGAGTAACTAATATTTTAACAGATACCGATGGTAATCCTGAAAGGATAGAATATACAATAAATGGTGTGGGTTATGTGACAATAATAACAGACCCAACGATACCTTTAGAAACTACCAAAACTAACAAAGAATATTACGATATAGATCGTAATATGACAACAACTTATACAGTAGATGTTGCACCGATTGAAACCGTCGATAACAATATTTTGAAAGAAGAGGTTTTAATGGGTGTAGTTTTTCCTCCTAAAATAGAAGAGGAAATATTTATTGAAAGAGAGAGGCTCTCAGTATTCGAGCCACATTCTAGATTAGGTGAGATCAAAACACTAGATCAGTTGGAGGAATACAGGAATGGGTATTATAATATACAGAATTTAAATACATAAATATGGCAATAGGTAATTACGGAACGGTTAGACCGGCAAAGGTGTCCCCTACTGATGTTGAGATTTTCTATACTTACACACCAAGTAGGAATACACCACCACTAGAACCGATACAAACACTAGACCCAACAGCGGTTTTAACCACATTTAATAACCCTAACGATGGTTTTGGTGTGTTAGGTGGTCTTTATAACTTAAACTTACCAGCCATTAATTTTAGTGATGCTGGGTTTTACAGTATTATAATTAGACCTAGACAATATCTAATTGATATTACTGATTGTGGTGTTTTATCAGCATTTCCAGATATTAAAGGATTAGTTTTTGATATAGCAGATTTACCTTCAGCATTGGTGGATAATGGGAATTTAGTTGGTTATAGGTTAGAATATACTGAAGATCAAAACACGTTTAGAATTATTACATCATCTAATAGAGCTGAAGCTGTTAATCAAAATCTATCTAACACATCACAAAAAGCTGTTAGATATAGATTTAACGATAGTGGCAATTTAATATTCTGTACACTAACACCTAGTTCAGCATCAAATGTTAAACCAAATGAAACACCATTTATTGGCACACCAGGTGAACAGGTTATTTTAACAAACACGTTCTTTAACCCTACTGTAATAGAATTAGAAATGGTAGAACATGATATTGAGACGTTGGCATACGGTCTATTTGGTAACCAATCCAAATCAATCACTGATGGTAAATACACAATTTACGACTTTGATAACAATATCTACAAACAATATAACTTATACGAGATTCAAGACGAATTTACAAACGAACCATTATTTGAAATCCGTGAAGAAGTGGATGAAATTGATGATAGTAAAGATTTTGATGACATAACAAACGCAAACCCTGAAGGTGGATTTTAATGGCTAATAAGAAAGTTGTACCAGGATTTTTAGGTGACGCATATAAAAGGCGTCAAGGTGATTTTGCTCCAAACTTGGTAGGTAATCAGTTCACACAAGGTTCTACTTTATTTACTCTAGGTAATTTTGAGATCACTACAAACACCAGTACTAATGTTCTTAGTAAGGTTTATAATACTGGTGATTTTTCAGACCCATACACATTAGATAACTTAAATCTAACCATTGAAGAGTCTGAGGTTATAGACAATAGTAACACAAGTCTAATACTAAATATAGACCCGTCTAACGTTTATAGGTTTGCTTATTTTGGTTCTTTTGTTGAATTCATAAGAGTAAATGTAGAACAAATTTTAGAGGACTGGAAGGGTTCTATTTATGTTAATCCTAGTATACAAGAAGAGTTAACTGGCTCATTTAATACAGTATTATCATATAGTTATGATGAAGCAGAAGATAAATCTACATTTTTAATACCAGTAGCTACTTCGGTAAACAATTTTGGGTTAATCACAGAGTACAACACAGATACACCACAAAACAGTGATGACATATCAAATTTAACACAATCATTCCCTAATTACTTGATTAGTAATGATTATGGTGATTTCCCAGTGGCATATTATTCTGGTGATACAACAGCCTTCCCATATATGGTGGTTACTGTAGAAGGAGACGCATTCCCAACACTAACATCTGGAGGAACAACATTCGGTCAATTTAAATACCACTTAAAACCGACTGAGGAAATATTAGAAAAAACCTTCTTTAGTAAGTTAGATTTATTCCAAAATCTAATGTTAAATAGGTTAACAGAACCTAAGTATACATTAAATCTACTCACACCAAAAAGAACTGAGGTCGGTATTGTTAATGTAACACAATCATTCACTTGGCCTACAACAGATGGTTATAATATAGATTTTAACACATCTTTATATGGTGAGTATATAACTAGGTTATATGAGGCAGCTTTAACTTTTGATAATAACAAAACTAATCTTATAGTTAGAAAATATGTTTCAGATTCTATACAAGAATATGATACAATAGGTGGTGGTGATGATACTACAGGTAGAAAAGTTAATAAGTTGTTGAAAATCTATGGAAGAGAGTTTGATGAACTTAAACAACATATTGACTCCATATCTTTTACTAATAATGTAACATATAGTAAGAAAGATAATTTACCAGACGAACTAATTAAGTTAATGGCTAAAACCCTAGGGTTTGATGTGTTACAATCATTATTTGATGAAAATCTATTTGACTATATAATACCAGAAACGGGTTATATAACTTTCTCTGGTTACACAAGAAATTTATCAACAAAGGAGATTGATATAGAATTGTGGAGAAGATTAGTAATAAATGCGTGGTGGTTATATAAATCTAAAGGACACAGAAAGGTGATTGAATTCTTCTTAAAGTTGTTTGATATCCCAGAGTGTTTAGTTGATTTAGATGAATACATTTATATAGTAAAAGATAAACTAGATGTTGAGGAAACATTTAGACAGATAGAAGAAATTATTGGTGAACAAGTATTTGAGGGTGGTGTTGTACCAGCATTTGATGGTGGTGTTGTAGAGAGAGCCGATTACCCAATAGATGAGTACGGGTTCCCAAGAACACTACCAAACACAAACGACTATTATTTCCAGATGAATGGTTTTTGGTATAATGGTGGTACACTTAGAAAGGAAGGTAATAACCCACATTTTGGACCATATGATTATGGACAAGAATATTTCAATAAGTTCAGATGTATGGTCGATAGTTTCAATGGGGTTGAAACTGGTACCACAATATTCACTGTTTTGGTTAACTACTTTAATGACTATAATAGTGGGGTTGTTGATGAGGGACTAGTACCATACAGTGATACTTACGCAAACTTTATGACAGATAGTGGTCGGGTTAACGCAAACACCACTTTGTTGTCCGCTGGTAGAACAGATATTTTAAGTAGACGTGGAACTGATTCTTTTAGAATAACATTCTCTGTAGGTAGTAATTGTGAATTAAGTTGTCCACAAGAGTTGATAAGGTATGATAATGGTATTTTATTCGCAAATGATCTAGTAACAGTAAACCTAGACAAAGTGGACTTCAACACTTTAGATGATGAAACATTAAGTCAAGCGGCAGCAATATCACCAGAGTGTTGTCAATTAAGTGGTGGTTTTTACGCACCGTTACCACCATCAAACAGCAATAATTGTCCAGCACAATCTGAGTTACAAATAACAAAAGATGGTACTGTTTTAGGTATCAATAGTCAGGATTGTTGTGTAAAAGAAGTTGTTGGTTCAGATGTGACATGGGACGGTAAAAATTGTAAACTAACAACAGTGGCGACAGGAGATAACCCTACTACCACCGTACCTGGTACAGAGATTATTTCAGCACAGAAGATGTTCTTAACTACTGAAACTAATTTTGTGTGTTGGTGGTGTCCAGAAGTTATTGAGGAGTGTGACACTACTGGGTGTAAATTATTATTACCTAACGGCTCAAACATTACAGATAGTAAATGTTGTACACTTAGAGGTGGTCAAATACAACAAAACACTAACGGTGATATGTTCTGTTTCAGGGGTGAAACACTACCTGGTTGTCCTACTAGATTTTCTCAGGCAATAGAAACAGATAAAACAGGCCAAGAATATATTGTAGTATTAAGTGATACTGGAGAAGATTTAACGGAGAATTGTTGTAATCAATACTCAGCTTCAGTTAATATCACACATGAATATGTTAACGGAAGGTGTAGAAGATTGTCGTGTCCTACAGCTTTACAAGAATATAAAGCCGTTATTGACACTGATACAGTTGATGGTGTTGGATTAGAGGTGTTAGATGTAACTAATCCTAGTAACCCACAACAAATAAGTGAGGCTTGTTGTGAGAAATACGCTCAAGACACTAACCAACCATGGTATTATGAATCAACTACAGGTAGGTGTTTGAATAATAATAACGTTATAACTAGTGGTGATTTTTTAACTAAGTAATTATTTATAAGATATGGCTAAAAGATGTGGTTTATTAAATGTTGGTTTGTTCGGTACTGTACCAACAAACAATGTTACTCTTAATACAACACAAGAGTTTGTAGACTATGCTGAAAATGCCTGTAACTCTATAGGGTCAACCTTCCAACCTAATAGTTTAACACTAGTTGGTCAAGCTGTTTGTAGTTTATGTGTTACAGACCCACCGTATGTTGGTGCTCCACCACCACCAGCAATAGTAAATATTGATGCATATAATGAATTAGTAGGGCAACCAAATGCTTTAAGTTTTGATGGAGCACCAACACCTATTACATTTATGTCACCACATAACTTAGGTGATGTTAAATTTTGTTTTGAATGTCAAACTAATATAGGACCTACTTTTGGTGATAGTGTGGATGGTACTACAACTACAACACAGATAGATTTTGGTAACCTTATAAACGATTGTCCAGACGCTTCTAGTTTACAAATAACAACAGACGGTACAGTATTAGGTATTAATAGTGAAGATTGTTGTGTTAGAGAAGTTGTGGGTTCTGATGTAGTTTGGGATGGTAGAAATTGTAAATTAACCGATAATCCATGTGATGGTTTAGAAATAACAATAAATTTATTAGGGGAAGTATTTGGAGACGGCCGACCTTTATCAGAACAATGTTGTACAAGAACTGTTGTAGGTTCTGATGTGACATGGGACGGAAGAAAATGTGTTGCATCATTGGCAACACCGTGTGATATAAATAATATTGTTATAGACCCTAGTGGTGTGATTTTTGGTGATGGACAACCATTACCACAACAATGTTGTACAAGAGGTATTGTTGGTATAGATGTTACTTGGGATGGCCAAAACTGTTTATTTGACCAACAAACACCCACACCAGAAACAGAAGCAGCTATTGTTGTTAACGAAACCCCAATAACTGTTGAGGAGTGTGATGAAGTTATTGTATCAGCTTGGGTTTATTTTGGAGAACCAGGTACAACATGTACTGGTGGTGAAGTGGTATCAGGACCAAAACCATTATTCCCAGAAGAAACTGAACCAGATAATAAATGTTGTTATAACACTGAGACACCTATTATAGGTAATTTAAGAGTGGACGATTCTACTATTAATGTAGAAGATGTTGCTATATTCAATTCATTAACTGATGGATTTGGTGAGTGGGTAGGACTAACAGTTAATTTAAGTAATGTACAAAACAAAACATTTAACGTTGTTCTTAACTTCACACAAGGATTGAATAATTGTTGTGATTACGACATTTATTTAGATGACATGAGGGTTGACTGTTTTGCTGAAAGAAGCAGAAACACAGTAACGTTCAAGAAGTGTCCAGGTTTTGATTTAATTAGAGTACCAGACAATAAGAAGTCTTGGGTTTATAATCCAGGTAAGTCTACAATGGGTCTAAGTGATTTTGATAATCTGATCAGAAACAATGGTGATGATGGGTTGATACAAGGTCATGGAACAATTAATAGAACTTTTGCACCTAGTGATGATGCAGACATTCCTTGGAGATTTACAGATTATGTTGAAGATGGTTCTGTTTATGAAAAACATAGTAACCTTGTTCTGAACAGTAAGGAGATGTTCCTAACATTCAATATGTGTCCAGTATCGGCTTGTCCAGATGGATTTACATTATTGACTGGTGGTACATGTCAAAAAATAGTCACCTCTTGTCCAGATGGTTATACAAATGTTAATGGTGTTTGTACATCTGGTGCAACAACAGCCGCTACCATCACAGAGGTATTTACACAAGCCTCTAACACAAGAGCTTGTGGAGCAGATAAATTAAGTCTGTTAGATTTAGAAAAATATAAAAACGTATTCCAAGGGTTCTGGGTACAGTTTATTGAACAATATATTCCAGCTACAACAATATTTGTTTCTGGTGAAAAATGGTGTAACAACGATGAATTAATATGTCCAGAGTTAGAAGAATGTGATTATGACTATGAATTTGTCGAAGCTGACGTTACATTTATAGAAATTGAGACGGATGGGTCTGATATTGGTTCACCTGTAGATACAGAGACACCAGTACCAGAAGAGAACGGTGGTGGTGGTACTAGTACACCAGATAATAATGGACCACATGACTCTAGTGACTCAGACCCAATAAAGTTACCAGGTATAGAGGTATACCCTACCCCTACAGACCCAGGTATTACAAGTAGTAGACCAGTTACGGTTACACAAAGTTCGGCAGAAAAAACAGCCTTTCTAAGTAGGTTTACGGAAAAAACTACTGAAACAATTGTATTATAATGTGTTTAATTTGTAAAAAGAAAACTGACATACCAACAATAAATCTAGAGAACATTGTTGAGACANNAGGGTTATCTAATGTATATAACATAGATAACACTTTAGATGTGTGTGCAGAACCTTTTAATTCACCATTATATATAATATCTGGGGCAACAAACCCATTTACTGGTTGGACTAGTGGGTGTTCAAGTATGGTATTAACTGGTACTACAACAGCCACAACTTGTGACGCTGTTTATAATTTTTCTGATATAGATGAGTTCACATTAACATTCACAATAACAGGTAACACAGATTATACTGGATATACGGGGTCATTTTGTTTCCACACATTCCCTAGGAGTGAAATGCCTGCATTATCAGAACGTACTTATGTAACTAGGGGAGATTCGATATTAAATATTTGTACACCTTATAGTGGTATAACAGGTGGTACTTTTGCCACAACAATAGCCAAGGGTGATTTACCAGTTAGAGACGAGGAATATAGTATAAGAAGTTACGATATTTTTACAACTAAAGAATGTAACGTAGGTCAGGTAGTAAATACATTTGACATAGAAACACAATCAGCAATATTTGATTATGATAATAGTAATGAGTGGTATTTCTTAACAGTAACAAACCCACCAAAACCAGTATTAGGGACATCCAGTTCTTCAAATAATGTTAGGGGTGAATCTAAATTAGTTACAGAAAGAATTGCATTAGAACCTGGATTAACAACATTTAATATTAATGGTAGAGCATTAAATAATGAAATAGCACTATATGTTAATGGTATCTTAATTCAACCAGGGGTAGATTACCAGGTAGAACAATATGGTATAATACAATTACTAACTGGGGAGGTTGAATTTGGTAAAGACGATTTAATTGCTCTTTATTTGGCAGTACCTAACGATACATTAGATATTGTTAATGATAATGAAAGAGCCTTAGAATTAGATGCCTTTATAGTTACTGGTTCAACAACTGGTGTAACAGAAAGTAATTCATTAATTCTTAATTGGAACGCGACTAGATCGAGACAAGAAATATTCTTAACATCAGATTACGACCCAGATTCTAATATAATATTTGTTGTGAATGGTATTACACTACAAGAGGATGTAACGTTCTTTAAAAGTTCTACCTCACCAAATAAACTTATAATGGACCCATCTACAGAAATTAGAGTAGGTGATGGTGTTAGTATTTTCTATTTTACTAATAATTTCCCACAAATAAGTAATTTGGGTTATGTAAGATCGTTAACACCACAAATAACCTGGACAATAAATCAGGCAACTATCAACAGTGATGATGGTGTCTTCTTATTAGAAGTAACAACACCAAATGACCCTAACTTCCTAACACCAACAATACAACAATATGTTGATTATACTGTAGGTACGGTATCATACTCAGTGAATATGGATGAGTTACCAGATACAAATGAAAACTACATTTATAGGGTATGTTTTTTCAAAACTTATAATATATTATTTGGTGATACAATAACAACTAGAAGTTGCAGTGACGCTGGTGAGTTTAGTGTTAACTTACCATACGTTAGAAATACATATTAATGTCTAATAAATCGATTAGAATAAGAACAACACCAGTCCCAGACGGGGTTCAGTCTCTAGATAGTCAAAATATTCAGATCAAACTAGAACAGGATTTTGATTTTCTTGAGATTTTAAGTTTAAAGATATCACAAGAAGACCTTTATCGATCTTTTTGTGCTGACTATGGTGTTATTGTTGGTAGAGTTATAGCTAATAGAGGATTTGGTGTTCCTAATGCTAAGGTTTCAGTATTCATACCAATTTCAAGTGAGGATGAAAGAAATGATTTAATAAGAGATTTATACCCATTTAGTACTACAACAACTAAAAATAATGAAAACTATCGTTATAACCTACTATTAAGTAAGTCAACTTGTAGTCTAAATAAACCAGTAGGAACATTCCCAACTAAACAAGAAGTTTTAGACAGTGATATAATCCTAGAGATTTATGAAAAATACTATAAGTACACCACTAGAACTAATGAAGCTGGTGATTACATGTTATTCGGGGTACCAACAGGTCAACAAACATTACACATTGATGTAGATGTTTCTGATGTAGGTTCACTATCTCTTAGACCGTATGAGATGATAGCTGAAGGTTATCCAGAAAATCTTTTTGAGAGTAAAGTAGAGTTTAAAACATCAACCGACTTAGATTCTTTGGCACAAATTAAATCACAAGATAAGGGTGTTAATGTAATACCTTTCTGGGGTGATACTGAACAATGTGAGATTGGTATCACAAGAGTGGATTTTGACACAAATTTCGATTTTAAACCACAAGCCGTTTTCATGGGTTCAATACTAACAGATGTTGGTAGAAACGCTTTAAGTAGAAGATGTAACCCAGTTAATGACATGGGTGATCAGTGTGAACTTAGAACTGGGGCCGGTAAAATAGAGGTATTAAGATTAATTGAAGATGTTAACGGAAACCCAGCATCAATAGAACAGGTTAACCTGGGAGGGGGTAATCTAGTTGATGAGGATGGTGTTTTTGCTTTTACAGTACCAATGTATACTGATAAGGTAGTTACTGATGAGTTTGGTAACTTAGTACCTTCTAATGACCCAGAAAAGGGTGTACCAACAAAGGGTAGGTATAGATTTAAGATTAACTTTAACGAACCACCACAAAAACTTAAAAGAAAGACAGGTTCAATGATATTCCCATCTTTAAGTAGGAAGTGGGGTGGTACTGAGGGCACTGAACAAATGAGGTGGACTACAGATATAAACCAATACAGTGATACTAACTCAACCAATCTAAATTCTGGTAATAATGATGACCAAGGGTCGCCAAAACCAAAAACATTGACTAGTGATTTAGATTTAGATTTCCACACATTTGAGTGGAAACAGATTTATACCATATCACAATTCATAAAGAAATATAAGAAGGGTGGTAATAGATTTAGTTTTATCGGATTTAAAGGTTGTGATGAATGTCCAAACTTTAACCTACTACCATTTACAACAGCAATTAGAAAGGCAAATATACTATTCTCAATAAGTTCTTTCTTTATTGATATTTTATCGTTCTTACTGAGATTCTTGATAATATTGTCTAATATGAGATTCTGTTTTTATTTAAGATTACGTGTTGCTGGTATATACATCTTTAAGTGTACAAGAATCTTAGACTTAAGACCATTTGGTTTTATAGAAAACTTATTAACACTAGCTTTCCCAGAAGGTTTAAATCTACCTTGTGGTGATGAGACATATAACGTAGGGTTTGATTGTAACCTGGATTCGTGTGCATGTACAAATAATTGTCCAGGAGGTTCAGGGCCTTGTGTACCACAGGTAGGTTCAGAAGGTGGTGACCCATGTTGTCCAAAAACTAATGGTACTTGTGACACATCTAACACATGTTTAAGTTTTATTATACAAACACCAAACGAGTCTACATGTAATCAATTAAACACATTACAACAATGGCAGTGTTGTACTAAGTTTGAATTGGCTAAACAATTTAAAGCCATCAGATTTACATTCTTTGATGCGTGGATTACTGGTACAGCATACTTGTTCCAGTTTTATCACAAAAGAAAGGTTAAAAACAACGGTAAAATAAAAGATAAATTCTGTGGTCCAGCATCAGATAACGTTGGTGGTGATAATTATGCACAAGACCCGTTAACAGGTTCTAAGGGTAGTAAAAGATGTCACGATGGTGGTTGTTTAGTTGTAGGACCTTCTATTGAGGCACCAGAAAATCCAGATGGAACAACTAACCCATTTGCTGATAGAAACTATGTTGGTGGTACGTCTAACATAGACGTTTCATTAGAATCACCAGGAATACCTAATGGAGCTAATGACGTAAATGAGTTCTTATACTGCAACACAACATTCCCAACAAAGATTGTTAACCTAGGTAGGGTGGAAATGTGTGAGGATGTTTATCATGATATACAAAGATGTATTTGGGTTAACGATCAGTTTATGGCAGGTAATTCTGTAGTTGACTGTAACATATCAGATTTCACAAACGGGCCTAGAGAAAATAGATACGATTCCGGCATTAACCCAAATAGTACTTTATTACAAGTAGGTACTGGTGGTGACTCAGGTTTCGATAGATTACAAGTGACAGATTACCTAAACATGTCCAGTCACCAAGACCCTAGATTAGTGGTGACATACCTATTAACACAGACAAATTGTAATATAAACCAGTTATTTAACGGTAACAACACAATAGAACCTTGTCACGAAAAAGAATTAAAAACAAACAACTATCAGTTTGTAAAAGAAATTTCTAAACTACATAATGATATAGTTTCTATACCATTAGACCCTAATGACCCAGATTCACCAGAACAATTGGATATATTAGGATTAGCAAATACACCACAATATGGTGATTCATCTGAAGACCCAGGACCGTTTTCAGTGGATTTGGATTTAAGAGAAAAATACCATCCAGTAAATCCTGATTCTTCAGACATTAACACATGGGATAATAACCCTAGTAGCCAAGTTAAAACAAATAGTGCGTATTTCTATTTTGGGTTACACCCTGGTAGAACCGCATTGGATAAATTGAGAAAAGAATTTTTCACAAACTCTCAATAACGATATTTATATAAAAAACACAAAACAGTGAGTTACATACAGAAAAGTTCAGACGTTGTCATAAGTGCTAGACTGACCAATAGAGGTAGGGAGTTACTATCTGTTGGGGCATTGACATTTGACACAATTAAATTAGGTGATTCAGAAATTGATTACACCACTTTAGGTACAACATATGATATTACGTTAAATAATATTTTAAGAGCTAAGGCGGACCAACCTGAAGTTAAAACGGTATTACTACCGTTACAAACAGATACAGAAGATACTGCCGCGGTTGGTATACCGACACTATCACCAATAGAGTTAAATACTGTTTTTAATGTACCTGAAATAGGCTTTTTTGTAAGTGGTGGAACTGTTACTGGATATACAATACAAGATAGTACTGATTATGTATTACAAGAAGGTACTATATCATTAAGTGGTTTAACTGGTTATTCTACAACTGTTTCTGTTATTGCACCAGTATTATTCTCAGCTAACACATATGAACCACAGGTTGGTGATCTTATGATGGTTAAGATGAGTAATGATGAACTAACCTTATCACAAATGGAAGGTGTGGTGGATATAAACATACCAGTACCTTATCTATGGTTTAAAATACAAAGTAAATCTGGAACAATGTCAGCATCTACCTTGAGTGTGACATTAGATAGAACATTCCCATATTTTGATGGATATGCTGGAGCGAATGTTGCTGAGGTAACATTCTACCCTAGTGGTGACCAATTCGTTGAAGGTGGTAAATATAGTGGCGGAACAGTATGGAACCAAAATAATGTATGGTCAAGAGATTTGGCTGGTGTAGATACAAGTACATATGAAGCTTTCTCTGAGTATGGTTCAGAAAATTACATTGGTAGTAAAGAATACTTTGGTTATACTTCAGAAATTACAGACCCATGTGACACCATAAGATCAATCGGTATCATACACTACACTAACCCACAAAGTTGTAGTAATCAGTCAGAATTATTATATGGTCAAAAATTTCATATTGATATTGATAATGATTTAGCACCAGTACTTAAGGTACCAACACTTATGTGGCATGGTTATTCAGCCACCACATCAGGGGCTAGTATAACAATTGGGCAGGAGTTTACGGCAACAGGTAGTGAAAGTTACGTTACACTAAATGGTGTAGACACAGATGTTCGTTACTTTAACCTAATAGATGAGGCAAATAGATTTACAGTTGGTAGGGTATTCCCAGACCAACATGTTATAACAGTAGATGACCAGGAGTTGGTTGCGGCGTTATCATATAAATCTAATAGAAACTGGACACTACCTACATTAGATTACGGACTAGTATCTAGTAACGATGGGTTACTTGGTCAAACACAAGACCTATATGTATCTTATCTATTCGTTAGTAATTCTGGTTATACAACAGGTGTTCACGCACAAAACTATACATGTGTTGTGGTTAGTGAAGAAGAGTGTCCAGATAACGCGAAAAAGGATGTAGAAGTATTCTTCCCAACAGGACAATTACCTTATATGAATAGTGGATTGTCAGGTTCAACACTTTCTGGGGGTACTGGTTGGTACGCTGATGAACTATATATCTTAGCTCAGAGAGTAACTTCTGGTGATCTACCACAGGCATCAGATTGGAAGATAATTGATTACACATCTTCAATAGATTCTCACACAGTAGGTAATAGAATCGACCCTATTAACATAGAGAATACAACATTTACGATTACTAAAGCTTTATACTCAGCAGCACCTACTTATGTTTTACATGACTATATAAACATACCTATTATAGCTGAAACAGATTTACTACAATTCGGTGATGAACAATTCTTCTATGGTAATTTAGGGGCTTATGGTATTACAACAAAGTATAGAACTAAGTTTAATATAACAGTACCACCTAATCAGTTTAATACGTCAACAAACCCGACATGGGCTGGTAGTGGTCAAAATGTACACATATCTGAAATAGGTATTTACAGTAATAATGGAGAGTTAGTCGCTAGTGGTAAGATGAATCTACCAATAGAAAAATCTAATTCAACAACAACAATAATTGAAATAGCGTTTGATTTATAATGGCTTTCGTTGAAAAGACAGATGAAAAAGTAGTTAGAGTTACTATGACTGATTATGGAAAAGAGAAACTATTAAGTGAAGGTATATATAATACCTTCATAAACTTCTCACTTTCAGATTCAGAAATTGTTTATTGGCTATGTGTTGAACCAAATGGTATTTTGGAGATCAGTGGTTCTCACAAAGATTCTACTGATAAAACTAATGATAGATTTAAATACAGAATATAATGGCTAATACTAGATTTAGACTTACACCATATGGGCATGATAAAATATTGAAAGAAGGTATTTACAGTACTTTTATTAATTATGCTTTAGAAGATGAGTTACAAATGTATAATGTGGGTGCTGGTAATGATCTAATTGACTCAATTGGTAGGAAAACAGGGTCACACAGACCTTACACAGATGATGCATCATGTCTTAAAGCTAACGTAACACCAATTAATGTTGACACACCAATAGACGATCAGTTAGATAGAGAAGGTAGAAGAGCTGTTATTAATATTGAATATAGTGATTGTGCTAACCCATATACAAAACAAAACTTAACAGCTAATATAGATTTAGCAGAGTACTTTGATTACCTATATAACCTACCGACAGTAGACTATGTTAAAACGGTACCTGTTAGTTTAACAATCTATGATACTGTTTCATACGATTTACAACAAAGAAAGGCAGATGGTACTTGGGAAAACATTGATTCGTCCGAACAGTTTGTACCAACGCTAAGAGCTTTACCAAAAACGGTAGAAAACTTAAAGAAATTAACATCTAGATTTAACATTGTAGATGAGAGTGGTGCTGTTGTTTATTTTGATAAAGCATTAGAAAGGTTTTGGAATCCGTTACTGTTCAACCTATTACCAAAATCTGTAGCTGGTTCATTTATTGAGGCACAAAAATTAGTATTAACACCATATCCAGGAACTTTTGGAGCAGTAGTAAACGGTAATCTTAACTTTATGAATTTTGAGGACCTGGGACCAACAGATTCATACGACACAATAAAACCAGCAGCAAAAATAAACAACAATACAGATGGTATATACTGGATGTCTGATAATACTAAAACATACAAGGTTGATGATGAAAATAAATTTGCTGGACAAATGGTTTATAATTTCATTAATAAAGATAAGAAGTATCTAATACAGGGGTTAGTGGAATTAATGAGAAATTCAGTAGAGTTTAAATTTACAGAAACTAGTTTCGGTATTTACGAATTAAAATTAGAGTTTGAATATGTTTTAGATTCTAGAGTACAAACATCAGTAGCTAATACAGTAGGTGGTAGATTAACTCTAAACTTTATATATGACACTAACAAAGCAACAACGGGTCTTTGGGATAATGTAATAGAAATAGTAGACTAATGGTTAAAATTAATTACAACGAGAATATTAAAAATTACGCTTATCGTTATTATGATAAGTGGGAGAAAGGTGAAGAAGTAGATGGTAGTGGTTTATTTGAAAGAGCTGGCACACAAAATACACTTCTTTGTTTTGATGTTGGTGGGGCTCCTATACCATCGTGTGGTGGTGATGCGGGATTAGTTTGTCCAGATGGGTTAGTGTGTAACATAGTAGAGTTACAAACACAAGGAGGTACTGCGGCCGCAGGTATCGGTAGTATACCTAGAGGATGTTGTAGACGTGGTGCTACTGCTAGTCCTACACAGGATGGTGGTAGTGATGGTTCAGTAAGTGGAGAATTCCCTGATGGGTCCTCATACACCTTTACTAATACACCATTAACTAATTTGTCACAATTAAATTCATTTATTTCAGCTAGATCGATTGAAACTGTATGGAAAGATTCTACTGGTACTAAAACATTGGAGTTAGATTTACCAGGATTTGTTAGTATGGGTATTACAGAAAGTAAGTTGGTTTCATCACAAACATCAAAAATAGTAGACAGTACCACAAAAGAGACCACATGGTCGATTCAAGATGGTAGCATAAACAACGTAAGATAAAAATTATAAAATGGCAACATTTAAAACAATTGGTAAAGAAAATATTAGTATAGTAGAAGAAACAGATAGTTCTAGTCATTATACTGTTGATGGTAATAATATGAGGGTATATCAGATATTACCTAAAAACGATGGTAACTTCACTAACGATGGTGTATCACACATCGTAGGTGGTTTATTAGGGTTACAAAGTGACGCAATAGCTGATAATTATAATGTTTCTTATGCTGAAGGTGGATTTAATGATACTGCGTTAGATGGTGTTTATGACTCATATTATACAGCTGGTGGTGTATTAATATCACTAGGTGATGATGTATATAGACAATCAATAATAGGTAGGGATGTTGCCTTTAGATTACCGATCTCTAGTGGTGCAACAGGTGTACTATCTGGTATGAGTGCAGTAACACTATATTCAGCATTCTTCGACCAACCAAACGCATTAGATGTTAAACGTGATAGTAAGTGTGGTGGAGCGATATTTGATTGTCAAAGGTTTGAAACATTACTTGACGCAACAATAAACTCTGGTATTGGTTCGGCAGCAGAACCAGGTAACACTGGTGATAACTATAAAAGTTGTATTGTTTATCTATTCGCGGATGAACTGTCATTTACAACAGGGTCAACAACAGGTAATTCATTTACTACTGGTCATATGGCAACATCACCATATGGTGTTAGTAATAAATTTAAACCAGATTTCTTTACAGAAAGAGCCGTTGGTGTATTAAATTGTTGTAGTGGTAATGCTTATATCTTTGACTCAGACCTAGTAGGTAGTTTTGATTATAGTGCGGCGTTAAGTGGTGGTACAGGAACTACTGGTTATGTGTACTCACCAGGTGATTTATACGCTAACATACAAGATTATGATTCATCAAAAGGTATACAAATTAAGATTGTTGCTAACCCAGGAGAGTTTACAATACAGAACTCAACTAACAAATCTAAAGAACAAGCCACAATTGACGGTTTAGATTGTGGAGATTTAAGTTATATTACAGGTATCTGTATGACAGATAATACTGGAACACCAGTAGCATTTGGAACATTAGATGAGGCGGTTAGTAAAACAGAAAATGGTTTTGCAATATTTAATATGATCGCTTCACTTGATGGTGGTATTTTGGACAATTCGTTTGATAACGGTGTCACTAGAACCACATAATAAAAATAAAGTTTTAAAATAATGGGAAGAATCCTTGGATTGGACGTTTCAACCAAGACCATCGGTATCGCTTTATTCGAAGAGGATGGTAAGTTGTTGGAACTCACACATATTACACCAAAAATAAAACCTAAACCTGAAACAAAACTAGAGGAGTTGTTTAAAAAGGCTGATGCTTTTGAAAAACTAATAACCAGGTATATAGAATTAGATATAGATAAGGTTGTTATAGAAGAACCCCTACTACAGAGTAACAATGTTTATACCGTAGGAACACTTTTAAAATTCAACGGAATGATATCAAAGGTTGTAGCTGAGGTTTTAAATATAATACCAGAATTTATTTCATCATATGATGCTAGAGCTTATGCATTCCCTGAATTAATGCAGGTGAGGACACACAACAAAAAAGGTGAACCATATGGTGAGAAGGTTATGAAAAATAAGAAACCAGTATTGTTCGGTGGTTATCCTTATGATGTAGATAAGAAGATGGTAATATGGGAAAAAGTTTCAGAATTAGAACCACAAATCTTGTGGGAAAGAACAAGAAATCAAACACTAAAGAAAGAGAATTTTGACATGACCGATGCCTATGTTACGGTGTTGGCTGTACAAAAAAGAGATGGTATTTGGTAACACCTATTTAAAAATCTAGATAGTTTCTTTATATTTTGGTATGGAAGAGAAACATACCCTTTTATATGGTATTATTGAGGATATTTTAGGTAAACCTAGAAAGAAAAATCGTCATAGAGAACAATATGGTTTTGATTGTCCAGTATGTTCTGCCGAAAAGGGTATGTATGATGGTGATGGTAAGGGAAATTTAGAGGTTAGTTTAAGAAAGGGTGCGTATCATTGTTGGGCTTGTGGTGGTACACATGGTACACACGGCTCAATTAAAAAATTAATCCTAAAGTTCGGAACCAAAAGGCACATCAAAAAATTAAAACATCTTGGAATAGACATTGAGGAGTTTACCACAAAGAAACCAGAACAGAATGTCATAGAGGATATCACGTTACCAGAATATTTTGTTTCATTTAAAGATGGTGAATCTAGAAGTTTGGAATATAAACAAGCTTGGAACTATCTAACGAAAGTGAGAAAGATAGATGAAGAAACTATTTTTAAATATAAGATGGGTTTCACAACAGATGGTAAATACAATGGAAGAATAATAATTCCATCTTATGATGTAGATGATAAATTAAACTATTGGGTTGGTAGAACTTATATTAAACAAAAACCTAAGTATATGAATCCCGATTCTGATAAAGAAGCTATAATCTTTAACGAATGTTGTGTTGATTGGGATTCTACCATCTATTTAGTTGAGGGACCATTCGATCATATCGTAGTACACAACTCTATACCAATTCTTGGAAAAGAAATATCAGATAAATTAATGCAATCTCTAATGAGTAAATCAACAGATAATATTGTCATATTATTAGATGCTGATGGCTGGAAAGATGCTAAAGAATTATATGTTAAACTCAATGTTGGTTCGTTACATGGTAGGGTTAAGATTGTAAAGTTAGATGGTGATTATGATATAGCTAAAATAAATGAAGATTATGGTAGGGAAGGGGTTATTAAATCAATGAGAAATAGTTTCAGACTAAAAGAAAGTCTATTATAAAATTAAATAATAAATAATATGGATATACACGAAATAGAGGCATTAAGAAGAAGAGTAGAGGCTTTAGAACAAAAATATGGTGAACTACAAGAAAGGAATGAAATGTTGTACAAAGTACTAACATCGAAAGCAAATTTTTTAGATTTTAATTTCACTGAAAAAACTACCAAAGGAGATAGATTACGGGGTGGTGGTTTTGACCCTATTGGTTCGAGTAATAATCGGACGAGAAGGTCAAAAATGGATATAGATATAGTTAGTGATGATATTAACGCAGTAACTTTAGGTATGATAAAGGCCACACTTAACAGTGAACCAAGATAATGAAAAGGGTGTGTGATGTTTATTTGGAACCAGAAGAACATGTGTATATACATAAAAAAACTGGTGAAAATTTTAAATCAGTAACAACAGTTATCAGTTTACTGGAACCAGAATTTCCTGCAGAAGAAGTTGCTCTAGCAATAGAAAACCAGGATATATTAAAGAAAAAAGAAAAATACATAGGATTGACTAGAGATGAAATCCTAGAACAATGGAGATTAGAAAATGAAGAAGCGAACATTTATGGAACCGAGATACACGAGATTATGGAACGTTACCTTTTGGCAAATAAGGTGTACATCCCCAAAAGTGACTACGAAAGAGAGATCATTTCTGCGTTCCAGGAGATAGACCCAATGAGGTCACCAAACGTATATCCAGAAACAATACTATTCTCTGAGAAACATAAGTTAGCTGGTACAGCTGATATTATAGAAGATTATGGGGATTATTTTAATGTATGGGATTTTAAGACCAACAAAGAAATTAATTTTATTTCAAAATATGGGCACTGGTTAAATAAACCAGTTTCACACCTATCTGATTGTCAATACAACGTATATAGTTTACAAATGTCTATATACGCTTACATGTATCAAATGGAGAGTAGAAAGAAGTTAGGTCAAATGGGGTTGTTTTATTTTGATAGAGACACTCGTAAGTTTAGAATAATACATGTCCCTTATATGGGGTTGGAGGCTAAAAAAGTGTTAGACTTTTGGGTTGACTACAATGTTAAAAAACATGGACTACAAAAGTAGAAAAGGTAAAAGAGGTAGACATAAAGTAAGTGTAGAAAAATTAAGCCACTTCCAATGTGTTAATTGTAATAAATGGTGGGGTATAGGTGATGCACCAGAAGATAAGAAAGAATGGTATTGTCCATGGTGTGGTACTAAAAGTAGAGGATAATGGAAGCAAATAGAAAAATACCAAACCACCTATTTGATTTAACAGATGAAATAGAAAAATGTAAGGAAGACCCATTATACTTTTTTGAGAAGTATTGGCTTCCTTACTCTTTAGGTATTAAAAATGTTTATACTAGGGATGTAGATGAGTTCATACTTAGGCTATACTGGGAATCGCAGCGGTAATATCTACCGATTCTACACATACAGTATTTTTACCATTTGATATGGTATATTTAGAAACCAGGAACAGATCATCAAAACTGACGCTCATTACTGTATATACTTCATTATTGAATAACACTTCGTCTCCTTTCTTGAATTTGAACATAATTTACTTCTTTAGTTTAATAAATAGGGGTTAGTTTAGGAAAGTTTTATTTTTTTCGTACCAATCAGACCAAACCTTATCAACAGATGTTTTAACACCAGTTTCATTACACATTAATTCTGTGATACCAGCTGATTTAAGTTTCTTATTCCAGTTAATACATTCGTTAATGTTTTTAGAATTAAATTGCCAGTTTTTAAACTCTCCACTATCATTCATTTTCTTAGTTACGGTGATAAGAACATTTAAACTTCTTAATGTAAATTTAAAGTCATCGACAGTCTTCCACTTTTTATGTAGACCATTTTTGAACATGTAAAGTACCATGTTACTCATACCAATAAGATGATCTTCTGTGATTTTACCACTTACACCACCAACAGTGAAAGGTATTAGAGTTTTAACCTCGTTAACATTGTTATCAAAAACAACTGGGTTACGTAACATTTTAGCACAACATTCTATCAACTCATCGTCCTCACCAAGAGTATCCATTACAGACATAAGTTTTTTAACACATTTAAACTTATTTTTCCAATCTTTTTCTGACCTCTTACCCATCCTAAATGTTTAATGTTTTTTAGTTTATTCTTATTATTAATTTATACAAAGATAAGATAATTATTTTAACAAACAAATATGAGTAAAAAAACTAAAGAACCTCTTGAACTTAAACTATCTAAAGAAGAAACGTTTGAGATAATGGATAGATTCATGGGGTTTTACAAAAATTTGGATACTATCCAGGACTATTTTTTAGAAAGGAAGAAGGAGAAGATTGTTGGTATCGAACATGAGAAATATACTAAAGACATGTTTACCGATTATACTATGGAACCTAAAGACATGGAGTTCGAAATAGAAATAATTGACGGTAAGTTGTTTAATCCTTCCACACAAATAATCACGTCACTACCATTGGAATCACAAATAGGTAGACAAATTATGATGGGGGTAAAGGAAAGCAACTCTGGTAAGTATGTGGGCTTTATCAGGTTAGCATCACCAGTATTAGCAATCAAACCTAGGAATGAATATTTCGGTGAAAAAGTGCAAGCAACACAAGTTAATAGAAGTATGATTAATGGGGCTATCATTGTGCCTGTACAACCATTTGGGTATAATTATTTGGGGGGTAAGTTATTATCATTGATTTGTTGCTCACATGAAGCTAGGGAGATGTTGAAAGAAAAGTACGGTGAAAAAATTGATACTTGTTTTATGGAAACAACTTCATTGTATGGTGATATTAAGGGTGTTAGTCAGTATGATGGGCTTAAACCTTTTATTAGGTATCAGGCAATGACAGAGTCAGATGTGTTCCTATTTCCAACTGAAGAGATTTATTCACCCATAAGAACTAGAATGAGAGAGTTATATGGAAAAGAAGAGTGGAACGGTAATACGGTAGACCCCAAACCGTCTGGACCTAAAATGAGAGAGTTTAATAAGGCAATTTCCATACTAAAAAACCATCTTAGAGAGTATGATGAAGAAAAATATAAAGAATTTCATGAGTTCACTAAAACTCATATGAAAGCAAAAACTAAAAAGAGATATTACTATTCTAATTTTGGTTTTGATAACGTAAAAGAACATGTTAACAGCAATGGTGAGATCGAACTGAGAGAGGGACAAAATTACCATAAACATCATTTAAATAATATGATCACTTGGTGGAAGAGAAAGGCACAAAAACGTTATGAAAAACTACGAAATGAGGGTAGACTTAGGATTGAGTTAGAAATATACACTCTTGATAGTATTAATAATAAAGAAGTTGATATGGTTAGGTAATGGATTTTAATAAAAAATTAAAAATACATGAGTTTGTTGGTGAAAAAAAATCGTTACCACAATTTACACCACAACTACGGGGGTTAAACATGTTCGTTGGCCATAACACTTATACTAATAATGAATCACGTTATCATTATGGTGAAGTAGTACCAATAGTCACTAACCACACAATAAATAATGAGATCATAATTGAAGACACTAATGGTACCTATGCGGAATATTGTAAAGAAATGTTGGTTAATAGATTAGCTAAATTATTACTAGAACATGGGTACATAGAGTTCCAATCAATAGAAGACCACATAAGTAATTCAAGAATGATTGAGGCTAAAGTAAAAATTTTTAAAAATGGATAACAGTAAAAAAATAGCACCACTATTACGATCTATAGCTGATGTTTGTGAACAAAATATAGATGAAAAACATAAAATAGCATTGGTAAGGTCAGCATTGGTAATGATAGGTGGTGAAGAAGAGGACCAACACAAAAAGGCTATTAAAACAACATTAGATTTAATCCATAAAATGGATAAAATAGGTAGGGGTGGTACGAAAAAAAACCCTATATACAAGGAGTTTTATAGTGAGATTGATAAGATTAGATCAGAATGGATTGATAAACACCATAAAGAATATAAGATGGAATTAGATGAAGAAACTTTGTTAAAATTAATTCCTAATGCAAAGGATTTTAAAACATCTAATGGAGATAGTTTAGTTGATGTATTGAAAAAATCTAAACTAATAATGGAAACAGAATAATAGTATAATGTTTATTGAATTTAATGAAAGAAGTACGGGTAAAACAACTAGGTTAGTTGACTCAATAGTAACGTTTTTAAGAGAAAACGTAGATAGAACAGCCCTAGTTATTGCCCCAAGTGAAGTTGAGAGAAAAATTATTGTAAATAAAGTTGAGGAAAACTGTAAGATATGTCATAAAAGAGTTATTACATCATATAAGATGTTACCTATGAACTCTAATAAAGGTACTATGAAACAATTTGTTGACAATTTTACAGATATGAATGGAAGAGATATGAAAATAGATGAGGGGGCTTATTATTGTGGGGTATATCATAGAGATGTTTTCAGTGACAATGTGCACAACATATGTAAGGATATATTGGACACCTATAGTAATAACCATACGATAAAACCTAATAGGTTAATCACAACACATAAATTATCATGTATGTAGAGATATCAGGTAGGCAATCTGGTAAAACAACCAGACTCATAAAACACATGGCCAATAAAATATTGGACGAAAACCCAACAAGATTATACCTAATAATACCACGGATATCAAACGTGCGTTTTTATAAGGAACTATTGGTTGAGGAACTTACTAATACTATGATAAATAGATATGAATATTATGCCGGAATAGAGGCTTATCGAGCATTAAAAACATTATCCCATTAAAAAAATTAATAAATTATGGACAACGAATTGATAAATAAATGGGAAGCAAGTGGGTTACTGGAATACCACGGGGTTCAAATGAGTTATGATGAAAAATGTTTAGCTATTACAATGTTTGAGGGGTCATTAAAACTTTGTGAAGCAGATACAATGTTAAATAAAAAACTTGGCATTAGTGGGATGGTATTCTTACCAGCGGTGGCTAGACTTTTTTATAAACATAAAACATTATTTGATATTAAACATACATACAATGAAATGTGTAATTTTTTAAATAAGGAATACATGTCTATACTTGAATTAGGGGTTATGGGACCAAAGAAAAAAATATTTAAACATGAATTCTGAATTAATTGAAAAGTGGGAACCCACAGGTTTATTAGATGAAGTACCTGAAGATGAAAGAGAGATTTTAGCCTCACATTTACAGGAGGCTTTCACACTCGACTTTGGTGAGGGTTCTGGGATGTTTTTTGCTGGTGAGGAAATATCGGAAGAGAATGCTAGAATTATGTTGATTACTATAACACAAAAAATTTATAGAATACATAGAGTTAGTTTTGATATTAAACACTTATACGAAAATATGGTTAGAAATTTTAATAACCTGAGTTCGTCTTTGTTGGAGATAGCCGCTTTAGTTCCCGACCCTGAAATGGAGTTTGTTTCATTGTTTGGTGAAATGTATGACCCACAAGAGAAGGAGATAACATTAGACCCTAAGATGTTTATAACTAAATTTAAGATGTAATGGATAAGTTAATCTTAGTTTATTACGTAGATATTGGAAATTTATGTCCTGAGGATGTGGATGAATATATTAATAAACTTATTGAGAGGAACAAGAATGAAAATATGGTTCAATATTTTGTTCCTGTTAGAGACCAAGAAACTAGAATAGACTGTATAAACCCTAAATTATTGCCAGAGGACGAATATGAAGAAGTTAGAGAGGTAATAGAAAGACAAAAGAGAGCCTACAATAATAATTTAAAACACTTAAGAAGTGAGAATAGTTTAAATTTTACTTTTGATGATTAAAAAAGTTAGGATTTAACTATTTCTAACCATTTTTTGTGTTTACGTAATAAACAAATTTCACCATCCTCGTAAATATATTCTCCGAAAGATTTTATACCTTTTTTATTTGTTACCCTAATTTGTGAACCATTTTTACCTCTATTAATGGAATACTTAATATTTAACTCATTCATAATAGATTCAACATATGACCAATCCTGTTCTACAGAAGATGATATAGATAATTGTCTCAATGTGGAACCACTTTTAGGTTTATAAATATAAAAACAACCATCACCATCGACTAAACCTCTAAAAAAATGGTTCTTTAGGTTGGTTGGTATTTTTGATAAGATTTTATCCGCCGACTTATAGGATTTATCACAATAATCATGCTCCTCTAAAAAATCATATAAAACTTTATTATTGGTAAAAAGTGATTTAGTAGTTTTCCATGTATCGACCTTTTTGTTTTTAGACACCCTTGTGTTCCACAACCCCAACTTAAATAAATGGGGCTCCAACTCCAACATATCCCCTTCAACTAATCCAATACCAACAGTATTGTTATAACCACCCCTATACATGTACCCATCGGCCCAAAACAGGCCTAAAAAATAGACCACTTCTGGGGTGTTAATAAGTTTTATTTTCGATGTGTTTATATTAACATTTTTTTTAGAACTACTTAGTAGGTCAGATTTCATTCTTTTATCCATCTTCAACCCCAATTTATGGACCTTATTTTGTATAGAAGACACACTACAACCTAACAATTCAGAACAATATTTACTACCATGATTAATATAGTTATCTTTAAGTAATTCTAGTTTTTCGTTTGTCCATTTCATTTGATAAATGTTTTACATGAGTTATTATACATATAAATATACCCATTTTTATGAAAATTAAATTTGTCTACCATTGTGCTGATATACATATAAGGTTGTTTAAGAGACATGAAGAATACAAAGAACAGTTTGAGAAGTTTTTTACTAACATAAAAACCCATATAAAAGAAAATGATTTAAACACAGATGAAATTAGAATCGTAATAGTGGGTGATCTTGTTCATTCTAAAAACCAGATGACACCTGAGTTAATTTGGATGGTTACTTGGTTCTTAACTGAATGTTGTAAGATAGCTGAAACTGTTTTAACACTGGGTAATCATGACTTTTTGGCTAATAATCTAGATAGGATGGATGCCTTAACACCTATCATAGACACCATGAAAAACCCAAGACTTAAATTCTTAAAACACACTGGTTGTTATTTAGATGATGATGTTGTTTGGTGTGTTTATGGACACATGGAGGGTTCACAACGTCCTGAGATAGAAGAGGCAAGAAAAGAACATGGTGACGATAAAACATATATAGGATTATATCACGACCCCCTGGTTGGACTTAAAACAAATATAGGATTTGAATTTGAAGATGGTCAAGATATAACGATTTTCGATGGTACAGATATTACGATGTGTGGTGACATTCACAAATATCAGGTTATGAATTACCATGGAACACC
>JABAOC010001670.1_pt1 | contig 46254 bp, 45 predicted proteins | sample 7062161 | NCBI WGS metagenome assembly JABAOC01 (sample SAMN14538625, study PRJNA623070) | marine sediment metagenome | biome: marine biome [ENVO:00000428]; feature: marine pelagic biome [ENVO:01000023]; material: deep marine sediment [ENVO:00002113] | place: India: Gulf of Khambhat ... | reverse complement strand
GGGTCCAATCAAAACATTCAAAATTGTCGTGAAACATCAGAAGGTTATAAATTTCTTGTTCTGAAAACTCAGGAAACTCCAGAAAAGATAGGTGTGTTTCTCGAATTGATGCGCACCTCGGCCACTCCGAGGTGAAAGAGTTGACAGTAGGGGAAGTGCCTGGTTATTTTTCTACCACCATGAAAAGTCAGATTTCAGTTGTTCAGTGTGATGGGTATGATCAGGACCGGGTTTTTCAGGCAGTCAGAAGGTCGGTCGATCTCCTGGGTGGAATAGGACGATTTGTTAGACCAGGTCAGAGGGTCTTGCTAAAACCCAATCTCCTGGTCCCCTCAAGCCCGGAACGGGGCGTTGTAACCCACCCGATGGTTGTCAAAGCCGTCTTGGAAATGGTTAAGAAGGCAGGAGGCGTGCCCGTTATCGGCGACAGTCCGGGTTTTGGAACGGCCCATCGGGTGGCTGCCAAGGCCGGAATCGCCCAAGTCGGTGAAGAGATGGGCTGTCCGATTCTCGATTTCGAGGATACGGTCGAGGTCAAGACGCCGGATGATTTCACGTTTAGGAGATTCGAGGTTGCCCGGGAGGCAGTGGAGTGCGATGTTGTGATCAATCTTCCCAAAATAAAGACCCACGCGCAGATGCTTCTGACATTGAGCGTAAAGAACATGTTCGGATGCATTCCAGGGTTCGCAAAACCAGGCTGGCATCTCAAGGCAGGAAGGGATCGGAATTACTTTGCCAGGATGCTGGTGGAACTCAATGCCGTCCTTAAGCCCCACCTGACCATCATGGATGGGATCGTTGCCATGGAGGGGAGAGGGCCAAGCTCTGGAAACACGCGGCCCCTAGACATGGTACTTGCCGGAACCGACTGTGTTGCCCTAGATTCAACCGTCACCCACCTTCTCGGTCTGCCCAGAGATAGACTCTGGACCACCCGGGCAGCGATGGAGGATCATACGGGTATCGCAACCCCAGATCGGATTGAGCTCTTGGGAGCGTCCCTCGTCGACTTGGCGGTTTCCCGCTTTGAAATTCCACAGGCTTGGGATGTCACATGGGGGCTTCCTAGCTTCATCCAGGGGTTTCTGAGAGACGCCGTCACGCCACGGCCGGTCATCGATCGAGATCGGTGCAAGGAATGCTTGAACTGCGTGGAGGTCTGTCCACCCAACGCAATGAAGAAGGAGGCAGAGGGAATTGTGATAGATCCTGAGGGGTGCATCAGGTGTTACTGCTGTCAGGAGATCTGCCCCGAGGGCGCCATCGAGATCAGGGCTGGCCTTTTGTCGCGAGCGCTTGGCATATTCAGGGGTTGCGGGAGTCGATGAGAAACATCAAACTCACCATCGAGTATGATGGGACGGGTTATCACGGATGGCAGATTCAGCCAGAAGTCCGGACGATTCAAGGGACATTAGAGGAAAAGATCGGCGTAATCGCAGGGGAGCAGATCTCTCTCGTCGCTTCGGGGCGGACTGACGCCGGTGTCCATGCTCTGGGTCAGGTAGCCAATTTCAAAACAGAGAGCCGAATTCCCTTGGGGGCATTGAAACGGGGTCTGAACAGTCTGCTACCCGATGATATTGCCATCAAGAGGGTCGAGGCCGTAAGTCATGACTTTCACGCGAGATTCAGTGCGAGGAGTAAGCTCTACACATACCGTGTCTTCAACAGTAAGGTATCGTCACCGATGGAACGGAATTTTTCATGGCACGTCCCTGAGAGACTCGATCTGGGGAAAATGCGAGAAGCAGCGCGGTTGCTCCTTGGGAGGCACGATTTCTCAGCATTTCGCGCTGCTCAGACCGAAAACCTCAATCCGGTCCGCACGCTAATGGTCCTGGAAATCGCAAGAAAGAGGAACAAGATCATACAGTTTCGCATAAGGGCCGATGCCTTCCTGAAGCATATGGCGAGGAACATCGTGGGGACCCTCGTGGATGTTGGAAAAGGGAAGCGCGATCCCGAATGCCTCAAAGCGATTCTCGGTGCACGGGATCGCACCCAAGCGGGAATGGCCGCGCCTCCGAATGGCCTCTTTTTGGTGGAGGTCGATTACTGAATCAGGCCTGGCCAGTTGTCGGTTGTGAGCTGGGGAGGAAAAAAGGTTATGATAAGAAAATTATTTGCAGTCCTCGGGATCTTCCTTGTTGTCGGTCTATGGCCTCGTCTCGCCTCGCATGTGTGGAGCCAAGCTCGGCCGGCCCTGACCCTCCAATCACAATCGGCCGTGCTGATGGATGGGGTCACGGGTCAGATTATTTTCGAAAAGAATCCTGGCAAGCGATTCATTCCCGCAAGCCTCGTAAAAATGATGACCCTGTTTCTTGCCTTTGATGCCATCAAGCGCGGGGATGTGACTTTCGATGAAGAGGTCCTTGTCAGCAAGCGGGCGTGGAAGATGGGCGGTTCTCAGATGTTTCTCGAAGTGGGAGACAAGGTCAAGTTTGTCGAGTTAATAAAGGGGACTGCCGCTATATCAGCCAATGATGCCGCCCTTGCTATTGCGGAGTTTCTTACAGGCTCCGAGGAGGTCTTTGTCCATCACATGAATGAAAAGGCCCGTTCCCTTGGTCTGAAATGTACGCATTTTACCACTCCCCACGGGCTTCCCAGAAAAGGCCAAGAGACCTGTGCTCGCGATATGGCCGCCCTTGGATTTCATTATGTCAAGGAGCATCCAGAATCGCTGCAATTTCATACGCTTCCAACATTCACCTATCGTGGAATAAAACAGAAAAACTGGAACCCGCTCCTCAATCGGCACAAAGGCGTCGACGGCCTCAAGACTGGGTATCTGAGAAAATCGGGGTATCATATTCTTTTCTCAGCTAAGGAGGACACCCGGAGGCTTGTCGGCGTCGTCATGGGTGGCGAAACTGCGGAAAACCGTAACCGCGACGCTTTAAAGCTCATTGGTTACGGGTTCAAGAATTTTTCGACCCTGACGCTGGTCCGGGAGGGTGAGGTTGTTGAGAAAGTGGAGGTGCCGAATGGTGATCCACCAGAACTCGGTCTCTCAGCTGCCGAAACCCTTACCGTAACGGTCCCTAAGGATCTGGCCAAATCGATTCCGCTGAAAAAAGAGCTTTCTGAGTCGTTCGATCCTCCGATCGCCCAGGGAACCGTTCTCGGCAGACTTGTTCTTGAGGGGGAGGGATTCCCTCGGAGAGCAATCGATCTTCTCGCTAGCAAAGAGGTGGAGGTCAAATCTTACGCGACGTATTATGCTGTCGGCTTAGCGGTTGTTGTGGGCCTTCTTGGCTTCGGTGTTTGGAGGCGAAGAAACGTGAAAAAGAAATAAGGGGCGAGATCGCACGTGGGATTTTGATGGCCCATGCGTCGGTGTCGCTGGCTCTGTGTACTCTTTGAGAGACCAAAGAGTTCGAATTCGCTGAGAACTCATGGCGAAAAAACCCTGATTCGCACTCGGAGTTTCCTTTCCCGCTCTCTGGCCAAGTAATCTTCCAAAGCCGTTGCCAAATTGCCCGAAAGGGATTTGGGTCACAGCCCGTCAAAACGTTAAGTTGGCAAAGAAAACTCAAAGGAGCCCTCGACCGGATCCGGCTCCGGGGAGCGGCCGGTTGACTTTTAGAGGGAAAGAAAGTAACTTCTCTGACGCATGGAAATGGAATTTTTCGGTCTAGAGGTTGGATTCGATGAAAAAGTATGAGCTTGATCAGATCAGGAATATCGGCTTGTTTGGCCACGGAAGTGATGGGAAGACCTCCCTTGCTGAGGCAATCCTCTTCGCTACGGGGGAAAACAACCGTCTCGGCCGTGTGGATGACGGGTCTTCCCTCATGGACTACGAACCTGAAGAAGTCGATCGACGCATGACCCTTACGGCTTCGTTCGCCCAGTTTGAGTGGAACAAACACAAAATCAATATGATCGACACACCCGGTGATCCTAATTTCATTTCAGACGCCAAGGTATGTATGAATGTCGTTGATGGATTCATCATGGTTCTGGGAGCCAACTCGGGAGTTAAAGTCAAGACAGAAGAACTATGGGACTTGGGGAACCGACTCAAGCTTCCTCGAATCGTTTACGTGAGCAAGATGGATATGGAGAGGGCCAATTTCGATGTGGCTCTGGAGGAGATGGGGCAAAGCCTTCCCTCTGTCCGTGTCGTTCCGGTCGTCCTCCCAATTGGCCAGGAAGGCAATTTCCGGGGAGTCGTGGACCTTCTTGCGATGAAGGCCCATGTTTACGAGGGAGATGACAGCGGAAAGTTCAGCCTCCAGGAGATTCCTGATGATCTGAAGGCAGCAGCGGAGTCGAGTCGAGAGAAGATGATTGAAACGATCGTAGAGGCGGATGACGCGCTCATGGAAAAATACCTTGATGGGGGAGAGCTGACGCAGGATGACCTTTACACCTGCCTCCAGAAAGGGACGCGAGACTTGGTCTTTGCTCCGGTACTGTGCGGTTCCTCAGTCAAAAACTTTGGGATGAATCGCGTTCTGGACTTGATCAATGCCGCCATCCCTTCTCCCAATTGGCGGCAAACCATTGAAGGGAGGGATCCAAAGACCGGGGACCCAGAGACGAGGGAATTGAGAGAGGATGGGGCCTTCAGCGCTCTGGTTTTCAAGACTGTTGCGGATCCCTTTGCGGGGAAGTTAACACTCTTCAGGGTTTACTCCGGATCTCTCAGCCCTGACTCCTCGGTGTACAACTCAACGCGGAGTGCGAGAGAACGCATCGGGCAGATTTTTGTCATGGTGGGAAAGAAACAAAAACCGGTCGGCTTTGCCGGAACAGGTGATATTGCTGTTGTAGCGAAGCTGAAAGAGACGAGCACCGGGGATACCCTTTGTGATGAGAAACGGCCTATTCTCTTCAGTCCGCCGTCTATACCGGAGCCTGTAATATCTTTCGCACTCAGACCCAAAAGCAAAGGCGACGAAGACAAGGTCGCCTCCTCCCTCCATCGGCTCATCGAGGAGGACCCAACCATCAAAATCATTAGAGACGAGCAGACGAAAGAGGTCATTCTTTCCGGAATGGGGCAGGTTCATATCGAGGTCGTTGTCGAGAGATTGAAGCGCAAATTTGGGGTCGAGGTTGCCTTAGAGGCGCCCAAGGTCCCATACAAGGAGACGATCAAGAGGGAAGTCCGAGGGGTCATTTACCGACACAAAAAGCAGACCGGGGGGCGGGGTCAGTTTGCCGAAGTCCACTTCGATATCACCCCTCTGGAGCGAGGCAAAGGGTTTGAGTTCGAAAACGCACTGACAGGAATGAATGTGCCGAGGAACTTTGTCCCGGCCGTAGAAAAAGGCATTGCTGAAGCGCTGAATACTGGTGTTCTGGCTGGATATCCCGTCGTCGATCTGAAGATTCGGTTCTACGACGGAAAATCCCACGAGGTCGATTCGTCTGAGATGGCCTTCAAGATCGCTGCCTCGATGTGCTTCAAAAAGGGGGCAAGAGAAGCCAGCCCCGTCCTTCTCGAACCCATTGTGAAAATGGAGGTCATCGTCCCAGAGGAGAACATGGGGGACGTCATTGGTGATATTAACGGCCGAAGAGGGCGGGTCCTGGGAATGGACACGAGGGGAAACTATCAGGTCGTCAGGGCCGTCGTGCCGTTGGCGGAAATTCTGAAATATGACCCAGACTTGAGATCGATGACGGGAGGGCGGGGGTCTTTTTCCTTTGAGTTTGAGCATTATGCAGAGGTTCCTGCCCATTTGAGTGAAAGAATCATTCAGGCCAAGAAGCCCGAAGAGTAAGAACGCCTGCGAGCTCAGACCAGCAAAATGAAAGCGGTGGTTCAACGAGTGAAATCCGCCCGGGTCTCTGTCAACGGGGAGACGAAAGGCGAGATTGATCAGGGTCTGTTGGTTTTCCTGGGGGTTGGGAAGGACGACAGCCCTCAGGACGCTGATTATCTCGCCACCAAGATTTCAGGGCTGAGAATATTTTCGGAACCTTCAGGTAAGTTCGACCTCTCTGTTGGGGATGTTAACGGCAGGGTTCTCGTGGTTTCCCAATTTACGCTCTACGGCGACTGTCGGAAAGGACGGCGGCCGTCATTCTCAGATGCGGCCCCTCCTGAGTTGGCTCAGAAATTGTATGACTACTTTATTGAACGAATCCTTCAGCAGGGTCTCTCAGTGGAAAGCGGGACCTTTCAGGCGATGATGGAGGTTCACCTCATCAATGATGGCCCTGTAACCATCCTCCTCGACAGTCAGAGGGGCCTCCAGGATCCGTAAAAGAGGATGAAGATCTCCTCAGGGTTGTCGAGAAGACGTCATGAGTGAAGAAGAAAAAAAAGCTAAGCACGGAATCGGTGTTGACCTTGGCCTCACAGAAGACGAGAAAGAGAGGCTTCGCCAAATCGCGTGGACGGTGGTCGAACATCGAGTCCTTGACAAACCCCTGCCAAAATTTGAAGTCACGTCTGATAGGTTGAAGGAAAACAGAGGAGCTTTTGTTACTCTCAACAAAAAAGGCCAGCTCAGGGGCTGCATCGGCAACACTCGGGGGAATCAACCACTCCATGAGACGGTTGCAGAGATGGCAGAGGCGGCTGCCTTCAGTGATCCGCGGTTTGCACCGCTTTCACGGGAGGAATTGAAGGACATTGACATTGAGATATCGGCCCTGACCCCTCTCCGGAAGATCGAAGATGTGCAGGAGGTTGAGGTCGGGGTTCACGGCATCTACATCGAAAAAGGGTTCTTCAGTGGTCTTCTGTTGCCCCAGGTTGCGACCGAATACGGGTGGGATCGTATAACATTTCTGGAGCACACCTGCTACAAAGCCGGGCTTCACAGAAATGCCTGGAAAGAGAAGGATACGAATATTTACATATTTTCCGCGGACATTTTTTAGGAATTCCTCGTAAGGGCCACATTCACGATTGAGGCAGTTCCGGTCGATTTGTTTGCTTTTCCCTTCTGCCTTTGCCCGCCACGACCAGTGTAATTTCACCCTTGATTCTTCCGACGCCGAGCTGCTGAAGGACTTGGCTGATGGGTCCTCTCAAAACATCTTCAAATACCTTCGTAAGTTCCCGAGCCACGACGATTTCACGGTCACCGAGAATTTCCAAGAGATCTCTCAGTGTTGACAAAAGTCGATGAGGGGATTCGTAAAGGATGGTCGTGCGATCCAAATCCCTCCATCTTTCGATGGCCTTTCTGCGTTTGACAGGTTTGCTGGGCAAAAACCCAAGAAACAGGAAGCTGTCGGTGGGGAGGCCAGAAACGCTCAACGCCGCTATTGCGGCGGAAGACCCGGGGATTGGAACAACGGGAATGTTATGACGAATTGCCTCTCGAATGAGTCGGTATCCAGGGTCCGATATACCCGGTGTTCCTGCCTCGGATACAAGGGCAATCCTTTTGCCCTCCTTGAGGCGGGCGATGAGGACCTCAGCCTTTTTCAACTCGTTATGCTCAAAATATGATGTCTGGGGTGTGCAAATTCCATAGTGGTTCAGTAGTTTTCTGGTCGTTCTGGTGTCTTCCGCGGCAATGAGATCGGCCTCCTTCAATATCCGGATGCCGCGAAGCGTCATGTCCTCCAGGTTTCCCAATGGCGTGCCCACCACATAGAGAATTCCCATTGCAAGGGTCTGCTCATTCATCACAAACCCCATCCAGAGTCCTCCCATTCTAAGTGCTTCCTGGGGCCATCAGTCCTTTGTTTTTGACTCTTCCCAGAGCTTATCCATCTCTTCCAGGGATGCCTCCTGGAGGGTCCGGTTGGACTTTGTCAGTGCTTTTTCAATATGCTGAAAGCGTTTGACAAACTTGTCGGTCGTTTTGCGGAGGGCCTCCTCAGGATTGACTCCCATCAGTCGCGCCACGTTGACCATAACAAAGACAACATCACCCACCTCATCTTCGATTCTGGGTCGATGACCTTGCGAGAGGGCCTGATTCAATTCCTCGACCTCCTCATCGAGTTTCTGGAAAATGTCGCCGGCCTTCTCCCAGTCAAAACCCACACGGCTCGCCCTTTGGGTGATCCGGTAGGCCCTCAAAAGGGCAGGCAGATTTGGGGGAATACCGTCAAGGATCGACCTCCGATTGCGCTTCTCCTCTTGTTTGATGTCAGACCAATTCCTCTCTACCTCGGGGGAGGAGGAAACCTTTTTCTCACCAAAAACGTGGGGGTGACGACTGATCATCTTTTTTGAGATCCGGTCAATCACTTCCCAGACGTTAAAAGCTCCCTGCTCCTCGGCAATGCGAGAGAGGAAGAGGATGTGAAACAGGAGATCTCCCAGTTCCTCTCGGAGAGCATCGACGTCCTTTTCCTCAATGGCCTCAATGATTTCATAGACTTCCTCGATCAGATACGTTTTCAGGCTGTCCATGGTCTGCTCCCTGTCCCATGGACAACCCTGAGGAGACCTCAGTTTTTCCATGATCGAGACCAGTCTTGTGAAATTCTCCCTGTCCTTTTTCATGGGGATTCCGAAAGTCTCATGAAACATAGAATAATCCCGGGATGTTTGCAAGCCTTGCAGATGCGGCCAAACCGTTGAACGTTGACCCGCCTGCAAATCCTACTTCGACCCTTTCTGGCTTCTGACTCCTGACTTCTATTTCTAAAAAAACTTGGCACGCTCCTTGAAAGCACCCATAGTAGCTCTGAGTTCACCTCCTTTCTTGGCAGAGTCTTTTGACCCCCCCTTGAAGACTCTGCCTCTTTTTTTGGTCTTCACCATGCTTTTTGTGTCATTTCTTTGACTCTTCCTGCAAAAATCCTAACGCTTTCTCATTCACGCAGATTCGTCTTGCCTTGGGTATTTTTTTGTGTTATTTTTCAGGTTCATTACAAAAATCACATTTTTTTCAATAGATTAGAGACCTTTGCCTTGGGTGGGGAGCCCTCGAATTAACGCGTCGGGAAAACAGGAGAAAGGAATGGACTACAAGGCGACGCTCAACTTACCGAGAACGGATTTTCCTATGAAGGCGGCGCTTTCACAGCGGGAGCCTGAGTTTCTCCATAAATGGGATCACCAGGGCATCTATCGGAAAATCCTCCAACGATCTAGCGGAAGGCCTAAGTATATTCTCCACGATGGTCCTCCTTATGCGAATGGTCATATCCACATCGGGACTGCCCTGAACAAGATTCTTAAAGATTTTGTTGTAAAGTCGAAATTCATGACCGGCTTCAACAGTCACTATGTTCCCGGCTGGGACTGTCATGGTCTTCCCATTGAAAATGAGGTTGACAAGGAGCTGGGGAGCAAGAGAGGAGGCATGACCGTCATTGAGGTCCGTCAGCGGAGTCGAGAGTTTGCAGAGAAGTTTCTCAACATCCAGCGGGAGGAGTTTAAGCGGTTAGGTGTCCTGGGGCAGTGGGAGCTACCCTACCTGACCATGAGTTATGACTATGAGGCGACCATTGCCAGGGAGTTCGGAAAATTCGTTGGAAAAGGCAGCGTTTACAAAGGGAAGAAACCGATCCACTGGTGCTACCACTGTAAGACGGCCCTGGCTGAAGCCGAGGTAGAGTATGAAGATCGGACTTCTCCTTCAATCTACGTCAAGTTTCCTGCTCTATCCGATTTTGGGGAAAGATTTGAATTTCTCAAGGGAAAGAAAATCTCTGTCGTGATCTGGACGACCACTCCGTGGACCATTCCGGCCAATCTGGCCATCGCCTTTCATCCGGAATTCGACTATGTAGCAGTGGATGTGGGCGATGAGGTGCTGATTCTAGCCGAGTCTCTTCTGGAATCTTGTATGAGAGAATTCGGTTTCTCGAAGTATGAGGTCTTGGGGCGCTTCGAGGGGAAATCAGTTGAAAACCTCAAATGTCGTCATCCCTTGGTTGATCGCGAGTCCTTACTGGTCTTGGCCGATTACGTGACCCTGGATGCAGGCACCGGCTGTGTGCATACAGCCCCCGGTCATGGAAAAGAGGACTATGAGACGGGGCTGGTCTATGGCCTCGAGATTTATACGCCCGTGGATGACGATGGGAATTTCACGGATGATGTTCAACTCTTCCGTGGAAAGTTTGTTTTCGATGCGAACGAGGCTGTGACCGAAAAGCTACATGATGTCGGAGCCTTGCTAAAAAAAGGAGAAATGGGACACGCCTACCCGCACTGCTGGCGATGCAAGAACCCGATCATATTCAGGGCGACCGAACAGTGGTTTATCTCCATGGAAAAGAACGACCTGAGAAGGAAGGCCCTGGAGGAGATCGAAAAGGTGGAGTGGACACCAGCATGGGGGAAGGACCGGATCTACGGCATGATCCAGAACCGGCCAGATTGGTGTATCTCGAGGCAGCGGGCCTGGGGAGTACCCATCACGATCTTCTATTGCGTTTCTTGCAACGAAACCCTGGCAGATGAGAATCTAATCGATTACGTTGCTGATCAGTTCGAAAAGGAAGGGGCAGACGCCTGGTTTACCAGGACTTCGGAGGAACTCCTGCCCTCGGGAACTGTCTGCCCGGCCTGTGGAAACAAAGCGTTCAGAAAAGAGAACGACATCTTGGATGTCTGGTTCGATTCAGGGGTAAGCTATGCCGCCGTCTGCGAAAAACGAGAGGATTTGAAGGCGCCCCCTGATCTCTACCTGGAGGGAAGCGATCAACACAGGGGGTGGTTCCACAGCTCTCTTCTCGCCTCGGTTGGAACGCGGGAAATCGCTCCGTACCATGAAGTTTTGACTCATGGTTTTGTGGTGGATGGCAAGGGCGAGAAGATGTCAAAGTCTAAAGGCAATGTGATTACACCGGATTCGGTGATTGAGAGATATGGTGCCGAGATTTTGCGACTATGGGTTGCCGCCGAAGACTATCGGGACGACATCAAGATCTCTGAGGAGATCTTGAAACGACTCACCGAGGCTTACCGAAAGATCCGCAACACATGTCGCTACATCCTGGGCAATCTTTACGACTTCGATCCCGCCAAAGATGCCGTGGTCTATGAGCGTCTCTCGGAATTAGATCGTTGGGCACTTCACAGGCTTCAGAAGACGATCGGCCGGATTCTGTCGGCCTATGAGCGGTTTGAGTTTCACATTGTCTTCCACACGCTGAACAATTTCTGTTCTGTCGATCTGAGTGCCTTTTATCTCGATATTCTCAAAGATCGGGTCTACACAAGTCGGGCCGCCTCCCTGGAGAGGAGATCGGCCCAGACAGCCATGAACGAGATCCTGCTGGCGCTGACAAAATTGATGGCTCCGGTCCTCTCTTTCACGGCTGAGGAAATCTGGCAACACCTTCCCCCGAGGAAGGGGCGGGAGGAGAGTGTCCATTTGACGCGTTTCCCCAGCATGAACGAGGCGTACCTGGACGGGGATCTTGCCGAAAAATGGGAGAGAATCTTCGGGGTCCGGGAACGGGTTTCCAAAGCCCTGGAAGAGGCGAGGAATGAGAAGGTCATTGGACATCCCCTCGATGCACGCGTCGAGATAGTCGCCTCTCCGGAGATGATGGAACTTCTGGAGCCCCTCTCCAAAGAGCTGAAGAGCGTGTTTATTGTCTCTGAGGTTCGTCTAAAGAGAGATTCGGAAATCAAAGGTATTCAGGTTCAAGTGCGAAGGGCTGAGGGGAACAAGTGTGAACGGTGCTGGAACTATGACACATATGTGGGAAAGGACAAGGCCCACCCCTCTCTGTGCAGGCGTTGCTTGGCGGCCATTGGATCGGAGTGATACGATAATCTGGAGAATTCACAGCGATGTTGAGAGAGAAGTTCACTAGGAAATACAAGATCTTTTTGATTGCCCTGCCACTCATTTTGTTGTGGGATCAGGTTACGAAGTATCTGGTGAGGCAGGCGGTTCCCATCTACGGATCGATTCCTGTTATTGAGGGATTCTTCAAGATTACCCACGTCAAGAACACAGGTGCGGCCTTCGGTCTTTTTGCCGGAGGTGTCAGTCCTTTTCGCACCCTATTCTTTATGGCGATTACGGTCGGGGCCGTGATCGTGATTCTACTGATTTTCAGACGGATCCGAGCGGATAGGATCCTGGCTCCTCTCTCTCTCGCCATGATCATGGCGGGTGCCCTGGGAAACCTGGTAGATCGGATTCGTTGGGGCTATGTGATCGACTTCCTCGACTTGTATTGGCGCGATTATCATTGGCCAGCATTCAACGTTGCCGACTCCGCAATCACAGCGGCCGTTTTTCTCTTGCTTATCGAAAATCTGTTTCTCCACAAGAAGCAGGGCGAGTCAAAGGGCCTAACTCAAAGGGCGTGGTGAGGCAAGAATCATGTCAGTTCTTGATGTCCTGACCTATCCTCGGGCAACATTGAGGAAGAAATCGGGTCCCGTCCAGAAGATTAGTGAGGACGTCAAGAGTCTCATCCGAGACATGAAAGAGACCATGTATGCCTCTGGAGGCATCGGACTGGCAGCTCCCCAGGTTGGTGTCAGCCAGAGGGTGATTGTCGTGGATGTGACCCCCTATGAGCCAGAGCAGGAGCCCTTTGCCCTGATTAATCCTGAGATTGTTTCGAGTGATGGTGATGTGGAGAGCGAGGAGGGATGCCTGAGTGTCCCGGGCCTCGTTGAGACAATCAAAAGGAAAGAGAGGGTTACTGTCCGAGGCCTCGATGAAGAGGGAAAAGAGGTGGAAATTGAGGCGAGCGGTATGCTGGCAATCTGTCTTCAGCATGAAATCGACCATTTGGATGGGCTGACAGTCGTCGAGAGATTAAGCCCGGTGAAAAGGGGAATGATTAAAAAGAAACTGGTAAAGGCTGCCAGGAATCAAACATGAAGGGATCCCTCCCGATCGTATTCATGGGGACTTCTGGGTTTGCGGTCCCGATTCTTCAATCTCTATTCGATAACTATCAGGTCATTGCCGTTGTTACCCAGCCGGATAAGCCCAGAGGACGGGGACGAGTTCTCTCCATATCTGAGGTCAAGGAACGGGCCCTGGCACTAAACATCCCGATCCATCAGCCTGAAAAGGTGAGAGACACGGCTTTTATCATTGAGGTGAGGAAACGCAAGCCTCAATTGATCGTTGTGGCTGCCTACGGGCAGATTCTACCTCGTGACCTTCTTGAGGTTCCAAAAATGGGTTGCATCAACGTCCACGCCTCTCTTCTTCCCAAATATAGAGGAGCGGCTCCCATTAACTGGGCCATTGCCGAAGGGGAATCAGAAACGGGGGTGACCACCATCATCATGGATGAGGGGATGGATACGGGTCCGATTCTCTTGCGCCGAGCGATTCCCATAGGTCCGGAAGACACGGCCCATTCCCTTGGGGAAAAATTGGGAAAGGTTGGAGCCGAGGTCATCGTGGATACCGTCGGGGGCCTGGAACGTGGTAAAATACGACCCATGCCTCAAGAGGCGAGAGAGGCGACCTATGCGCCTCCGTTGAAGAAGGAAGACGGTCGAATCGACTGGCGCCAGCCGGCGATTGTCCTCCACCGGCGGATGCGAGCCATGAGCCCATGGCCCGGGACCTTCACCCGGTTGGGGGGAAAGATCTTGAAGGTATTTTGGGCGGAAGTCGACGAAACATCGCACAGCCAGCCCCCTGGATGCGTCCTCGATGTAGGAAGCCACGGAATTCGGGTGGCCACCGGAGAGGGCCAGCTTGTCCTTAAGGAAGTTCAGCTTGAGGGGAAGAAGCGTCTGCCTGTGAGGGAATTCCTCTTGGGTCATCCCATCGATGCTGGAGCGATACTTGAGTAACAGCATTTAGCCATTAGCGGTTAACTGTCAGCACGGCGGAGAGAAACCGATTTTCATCCGCTGGTCTATTCAGAATGAGGGATTTGAGAGAATGAGAGGATGCTCACCAGATCTCCCTCAGGTAGAGAATATACGATGGCATCATTCATGAAGAAGTTGATTGCTGACCGCTGACGGCTGAGAGCTTCTCTTTGAGATTTGGGTCGACATGGAAAAATCGCACCCCCAGAAAAGAATATTCATTGGACTTCTCCTTTTCACCTGTCTTGTTCTCTTTGTTGTCGTATCGATACTGTGGCTGGTTCCCTATGTCGGCCTCTCCCATATTCATTCCTCAGCCCCCTTGATACTGGCCATATGTTTTGGTCTCGTACTTTTTCTGGTGTTTCTGGGAGTGACACTTCTCGTGCTCACGATTATTCTGGGCCGAGATATTTTCTTATCGCAAAAGCTCAGAGGAATTGTCATTCAATTCTTGTTTCCCTTTATGGTCCTCGTTGGCAAGATTGTGGGAATCTCGAAAAAGACGGTTCAGCAGTCCTTTATCGCGATTAACAATCAACTCGTGATGTCTAACAGCCATCGAGCCAAGGCCGAGAGGATTTTGCTTTTACTGCCCCACTGTACCCAGGATTTCGAGTGCGATGTGAGGATCACCGGAAATATCAAAAACTGTCGGAAATGCGGCAAGTGCGAGATCAAGGATCTGCTCGGGCTTTCCGAAAAGTATGGCGTTCAGATCGCCGTCGCAACAGGGGGTACCTTGGCTCGGAGGATCATTGTGCAGAACCGGCCTCATGCGATCGTTGCGGTGGCATGTGAACTGGATCTGACAACGGGTATTCAGGACGCCTATCCCCTGCCTGTTATTGGGATCCTTAACGAAAGACCGTATGGTCCCTGCATGAACACCAGAGTAGACATTGAAAAGGTCAGAGAAGCAATCCAGCGCTTTCTGATAAGGTGACACCCCCTTTGTCATCCACGAAATCCCCACGCCATGTGGCTCTGGACATTCTGATCCGTGCCGGGGCCAGGAGAGGCCACCCGGATAATTTGCTGGATCGCGCTTTCAAGAAACACCGATCCCTGACTGATCTTGACAGAGCCTTTGTGACAGAACTGGTCTATGGGACACTCCGGTGGCAGGGAAAGATCGACTGGATCATCGCTCGCTTCTCCAACTTCAAGATCGAACGGATTGAAAGGGTTATTCTGCTGATACTCAGGCTGGGCGTTTACCAGCTCCTTTACCTCACAAAAACGCCTCATCACGCCGCCGTCAATGAATCGGTAATTCTTGCCAAAAAGCTCAGGCACAGAGAGGCAGCGGGCTTTGTAAACGCCCTGTTACGTCGCATCATACGAGAGGGCGGGCCAGCCGGGCGCATTAAGGTGGAAGGAGCGTCCCAGGAGATTCTGGCTGTCGAACAGGCTTTTCCGTTATGGGCGGTCAAAAAACTCTGGAATTGCTGGGGTGAGGCAGAGACGAAGGCCTTTTGTCAGGCCTCCAACCAAATCGCCCCGCTTACGCTCCGGGTCAATACTCTGAAAATCGAGCGTCCAAGACTCATGAGCCGGCTGAGAAAACAAGGGCTCTCAGTTTCTCCAACGGGCTTTTCGCCGGACGGTATCCTGCTTGAGGACTCGCTCCCCGTTTCGAAAATCCCCCTGCTCGAGAGTGGTTACTACCAGATTCAGGATGAGGCGGCCCAGCTGATCACTGATCTGGTGGGTCCGCAGCCGGGGGAGAATATCCTCGATGCGTGTGCGGCCCCTGGGACCAAGACGACACATCTGGCCCAGCGGATGAAGAACCGGGGGAAAATCTATGCCCTCGACATCGACGGGACAGGGCTGAGACTCCTCAGGGAGTCCTGCCGCAAGATGGGGATCAGGAACGTCGCAGCGCTAAAGCAAGATGCAACACAGCCGATCTCTCTGTCTAAGAGAATGGAATTTGATGCCATTTTGGTCGATGCACCGTGCACGGGATGGGGGACAATTCGGAGAAACCCGGACATCAAATGGCGGACAGACCATGAGGCCATTGACCGATTGGCATCCCTTCAGAAAAAGATTCTGGGGAACGTGGCCACGCTATTGAGAAAAGGGGGACGAATGGTGTATAGCACCTGCACCGTGTACGGAGAAGAAAACGAAGGCGTCATTGATGCATTCATAGAGGGGAAAAGGCACTTCTTTCTGGATTCGGGGAGATTTCCCATCTTTCTTGAGACCCTTTTGGACGACAGAGGGTTTTTGAGGACCATGCCTCACCGTCACAGCATGGATGGATTCTTTGGGGCGAGATTGATCCGACGATGATGCAAAAGCAGAAATACTACCGGAAGGCTCTTGAGTTGGCCTGCGAGGAGATTCGCTCTCTCGATCCCCCTGTCATGGCCGCCCGAAGTGGAGCTCAGTACAAAATCCGAGATAGAAAGAACCAGCTCACGCTCGTCTTCTTCGGTGATCCATATGACATCACTTTTCCCGAGATCGAGGTTACCTCAATAACGAAGCAAACGGTTTCACTGGTCACGAGAATTATCCTCCTTCATTATCTGATTCGCGCGGATGGAACAGCGCCAAAGGGCGACCCAATTCCCTACAAAGAGATTCCCGGGGGTCTCTTGTACGCTGGAGTGTTCGAAAAGCGAGTCGTGAATCCTCTGATTAGGGAATTTGGTCAAACGGCTGAAAGGTTTCTCCGCGCTGGCATCGCCATGGGGGGAGAAGAGACAACCTTTGGGGACGTCTCATTTTCCCTGAAAATCCTTCCTCGCGTTGCGATGACATTTGTTTTGTGGAAGGGAGATGAGGAGTTCCCCCCGGCTATTCAGGTCCTTTTCGATCGCGTGGTCGATCGGTATCTTTCCCTGGAGGACGTTGTGGTCCTTGGAGAGATGACGTCTAGGCGGCTTATCGCGAAGAACGCGGAGGAGAAGTAACCGGTCAGTGCTTCTTACCGTACTCCTCTCTAGCGCATTTGCGCACCCCATTGGTTCTATTAGTCTCGTCTTTGCAGGAAGGCCTCGAGTTCGGACTTCAGAACTTTCCAACCCCTTCCGACCTTTCTCGCCTTGATCTGATTCGTATAGATGAGCTTGAGGAAGGTGGGCCTCGAAATCCTCAGATACCGACATGCTTCCCTGGTCGTCAAGACATCGTGCTTTGCTCTGATCATGAATCTGCTCCTTTTTCAGAGTCTTATGCGAATAAGAAACCGGGCTTCCCTAATCCCACGGAAAGCCCGGTTCGTGCCCAAACGATTCTGTCTCTCTTCGGCAACCCGGCTGACCCGTCCTACGGGTTCCGTGGCTTTCCGTCCCACCCTCGCAGATGGTTTGGCTTTTCGGAGACCGCGTTTTGCTTATGCGAATCCCATGCCAGTGCCTTGTGCGAAAAAAAGCTATTATAAATCGGTAACTTAGAAAAAACACCCGTTGTCATGTTTTGACACATCCGTGAATTCAATTCATAGTATTTGACATTTTTTCACACCTAAATAGCGCCAACGACCCCATATGGATACCTCTTTGGCCTCTTTTGGTGTTTTCTTTACGTGGATAACCAACAGATCACATGTTCGCACAACACAAAAAACACGTCGAGAATCACTTCGATTTTCAGACGGAACACCAGCAGCATATAGGGGCAGATCAAATCCCGAACCATCACCTCATTGAATTGTGGCACTCGGGATCACCAGAGAGCAGACGTTAGAAAATGCCCTATCCCTGTATTTCCAATGCCCTCCGAAAATCGGCAGGCTTGTTGAAAAAAAGTTATGGGGATGCTGCTTAACAATGGACAGCCGCGGGAAATGATCTTCGACCCGGGTTTTCGAATGGATAGGAAAAGGGGAGCCAAGGCCCCTCCTCTTACGAGGCGTTTGTGGAAGCGTAGCGGTAGATCCGGTGATGCCTGTGGGCTTGCACTTTCATAGGGAAGACATGGCAAGGAAATTGCAACTTGAGCGAGAAATCCAATGAAGTTCTCAATACGGGACTCATGGACTCGCAGCTCTCCCCAGATAATCTCGCCGAATCACCATCGGCCGATGATCACCACAAGGAGATCCGGGCCAAGCTCGCCAACTTCGTCCTCTCCCTAATCCAGGCACTTCTCCGTACCGGCTATTACACACGTGACCATCCCGAGTCGAAAAGGGCCAAGGTGGGTCTTTTTGAGGACTTCCAAGCCCTTTTCATCGAAAAGGACGAGTTGACCTTTCTGGTTCGGGACGATTCTAGGACGAAGAATATCTTAATCGAGGGAGTGCTGCCAGAAACCCAGTACCTGAGTCGCCTCATGCTCCGGGGGATGGCCGAGATGTACATCCCTAGATTCGCGCAATTCCTGGAACGAAAAGATCTTCTCAGTTTGAGCCTCAAAAACACAATGACTCGACCGGAATTCACCAATTTCGTCGATGTCATGAGCGAACCGAAGTTTGTTGACACGCGTGACGAAACGACCAAGGGTCGATTTAGGCGGACCCTGATGGAGCAAGGCATTTTCAACATTTCATATATCTTCAATGAGGAACTCCTTGCTGCAAAGCGTGACATCCCATGGCGAGCTCAGATCGCTATCACCCGTCTGAAGAAGGATCTTAGGACAATCCCACTCTACCGAAACCTGGATGATGAAGGCCGAAAAAAGGTCAAACAGGAGATCGTCCAGGATGTTACCCGTCCTATCAGAAGCCCTGATATCATGTACCATGTGTTGATGAACAGTGATCTGGCCGTGACAAAGGAATTCAAAGAGCCTGATATTGATCGAGAGGTTATCATTTCTCTCTCCGACGGGCTTCTGATCAAGCTGGCTGAGATGTTTCTCCAGGAGCTCGTTAGCCCGGAAAAAATTGAATCTCCACAAGGGAAATCGGTTGAACTCATCAGGATCATTGCCCCTCTTTTGTATCACAGGAATATTCAAGGAAAGGAGGCCGTCCTCGAAACGTGCTTCAAGAAAAAGCTCATCCCTTTTGAACAGCTTCCCCCGGAGACACAACAGAAGATCAAGCTCGAAGAGATTACACAAAAATTTCTCCGGTACAGTAATAACTTCTTCACCCAATTCGACCAGATTCAGGATCGCGAGAAATATCTTCAATCAGCCAGGACATTTGTAAAGATCATGCCGGAGTTAATTCGCCGGGATCGTTATGAGGAGACTCTCGAGATCGTTACTCACATTGATCGTCACTTCAGTCAGCGGGAACACCTCTCCATCTATGCGGGGCAAATTCTAGAAGAGATTGGCAGGGGTGAGATTCCAGGAGCCTTGAAAGAGAAATTCCTGTCTGAGAAGAAGGAGATCCGCCAGGCAATCGCCCCTATTTTTCTGAGGCTTCACGTCGGGTCCGTACCTCACCTCATTTCCATCTTGAAGGAAAGCGAAGATCAATGGGTGCGGAAACATGCATGCGAGATCCTTGTCGAGATCGGTTCACTCGCAATCAACTTCATTCTCGATGCACTCAACAAAAAGGAAATCGGGACAGAAGCTACCGCCGACATCATCCGCGTCCTCGGAGAGATTGAGAGTGACAAATGGCTTCAACCGCTGGCTACGACGCTCGAGTCTTATTTGAATCACAAGGACCCTCATCTGAGAGGGGAAGCTTTATGGGTTTATTACAAGATCCTGGGTGGTGAGGGGGAAAAAATGTACCTTCGCTTCTTAGACGATCCAGATCTCGGTGTCCGGAAAAGAGCGATTCAGTGCCTGGGTCGAATGAAGAGCGAAACAGCCTTGCAAAAATTTCTCGAAATACTGGAGGAATTCGAGCAATCCCCCTCGGAGGAAAATCAAGAGATGGAGACCTGCCTTTTTGGCACGCTCGGGTTTTACGGCAATGTCGAGGGGCCAAGTCTCGGAATTCTGGAAGATTACGTGCTTGAGACGCTCAACCGTCGGCTGAGCCTGGGACCTCTCACGTTTCTCAAGAAAAAGAAAAACCCTCTAAGCGAAGAGTCCCTCGCGGCGATTTGCGAGACCTTGGGGAAGATTGGAACCGATAAATCCAGTCCGATCCTCCAAAAGCTGGAAAAACAACACGGTACGGTATGGAGTAAAAAGGCCACGGAAGCGCTGACCAGAATTAGGGAGAGACAAGGAGAGCTCACAGGTAGTCTATCTGCAGCCCTTTAGTGCGAACCTTCCCGATCCCGCCGAGAGATTTCAGCGACCTGTAAACCCCACTTTTTTCTTACTTCCTGCATATGTGACCGGTTAAATCCGTTTGAAGGCCCTCTCGAGAACCCTTCTGTTTCTGACTGAGGGCAGGTCCACCGGCACAGGATATTCTGGCCCCCGGCTGAATCGTCCAGCGGAAACCTTGGGAGGATTGGGAGTTTATAATGATCGCAAGACCGAGCAATGGGATATAATGAGTCCAAAGGTCTGGTATCGAATGTCTAAACGCACGTGGGGAATTCTAGGACCCGACAAGAACCGCCCAGATCATAACAAATGGGAGGACAAAAATGCCGGATATTCTCTATGTCTCTTTATCGGATATGCATCTCGGAGAGGAAGACAGCCTCCTAACCGGGTTGAAGCCAGACAGTCTCCATACGGACCCGACTCGGCCGAGTCCCGTCCTGAGGCAGCTCGTCGCATGTTTGAGAAACCTCGTGTCTAAGAACGAGAATGGGAGGAAGCCGACACTTGTTCTAAACGGAGATATTCTCGAGTTGGCCCTGACTAAAACGAATGAGGCCGCTATGGTATTCGACTGTTTCATGGGGCTTGCCATGCCGCGGAATAAAGAGCTTTTTGAGAGGATCATCTATATCCCCGGCAACCATGACCACCATCTCTGGGAACTCGCTCGTGAAACGCAATATGTTGAATATATCCGGATTTTGAAAGGCAAGGAGCTACCGATTCCCTGGCATACGACAAAGATGTTCGTGGAGAAAGACGTGGAACGAGTGCCTTCGTACCTCTTGACCAACCTGGTTAAGAGATCTGCGAAGCTCCGGGATTTTCCGATCTTCACGGCCTATCCCAACTTCGCTCTCTTGAAAGGTGGAGGCGAGAAATGTGTCATTTTTCATCATGGCCATTTCATTGAATCACGCTATCAACTCATGAGTACGCTAAGCAATCTGATTTTTCCTAATCGCCCGAAGCCGGAGCAAATCTGGGACATAGAAGCTGAAAACTTCGCATGGATCGATTTTTTCTGGTCCACCATGGGACGATCCGGGGAGGTTGGCCAGGACGTCGAAATGATCTATGAAAAGATGCTAGACCCAAGACAGTTCAAAGATCTCCTTTACAGGGTGGCAGAGAGCATTTCTAAGAAGCGGGGCTTGCCCGGCTGGGTTGGCGTGACAATAGCGAAGATCCTCACATGGGCCTTCAGGGGTACGGTCAACAAGATCACCGGTAGTGAAAGAGCCGAAACGAGGGACGTCTTGACCCAGGGGACCCGAGAAGGCCTGATGGAATACATCCAAGGCCCTCTGCAAAAACAGGTTATAGCTGAATTAGGGGGGGTGCCCAGTGACGTGACCTTTGTTTTTGGTCACACCCACAAGCCGTACCAGAGGAATCTGGAAGGCGAGAGAGACTCAAACTGGAAATCCGTCTATAACAGTGGAGGCTGGGTTGTGGAAACTGTCGAGCGAGAGCCCATCCACGGCGGTGCAGTTGTTCTTGTAGACGAAAACCTGAATCTCACCTCCCTTCGAATGTATAATGAGGCAGAAGGTAAGCATCATTATACGGTGGAGGTTAAAGAGGCTGGCGAAAAAGAAAGTCCATTTCACGAAAGAATCGTCGATTTGGTGAAGAAAGGAGAGCCCTTCAAAAAGTTCTCGAATATTGTTGCGCAAGAGGTTGAAATCCGTGCTCAGAGGTTGAAGCGCCGGTTGGAATCGTGATCGACGCTTGAGCGATCGATTACCGCCCACTAGGTTTTGGCGGTACCTCGTTGATTAACGTAAGTGTGCTGATCAAGCCCGACTCTGAAATCTTCGACAGTTCGAGATGGCCCGATGAGATTCGTGCGGACCGAAGTAGCGGCCACCTCGATGGTTACTACGAGAAAGTTAGGACATGTTGAAGGGGTCACCCAACGCTTCCGCAAACGTCCCTCAGGGACATGGGCGTCCACAAAACTCAGGAAACTCCACCCCGCATTTTGCTCGATACCCCGGCTGATCTGTCAATTCTATCGCGGCGAATCATGGAAAGGAACCCTTTGATCCTATCATCCGTCCTCGTAAATGATGATTCTTGATAAGTGGATTTCTCGGATTAATTCTGGTGCCTTGAAGCTCAGCAAGGAGGGATATTGAATGGGGATAGGATTGTCCAAGTACTCGATCGAATTCTGCATTGCCGTCGGACTTTTGTTTTATCTGTCGACGACGTCATCCCATGGAGAAGAAATCAAGAAGCTGAACCTCGACGATGCGGGTACCCTGGCCACAACGATCACAACGGATAGGAGGGTAAAGTCCGAAGGCCAGGGATCGATCAGAATTTCTACCTCATGGCCGACCACGATTTGCCTCGGTGAGATGTCTGGAATCGAAGTGGACGATACTGTGCTCGTCTGCCAGGCCAGGGTGAGAAGTCAGAAGCTGGAGGGGTTCGCATTTCTGGAGATGTGGTGTCAGGTAGGTGGAAAACAATACTTCTCGAGAGGCCTAAACCCGACTGTTCAAGGAACCTCTGATTGTAAGAGCCTCGAGACGCGATTCATGCTTCAAATCGGGCAGAAGGCGGAAAAAGCCACACTGAATATTGTCATGAACGGGAAAGGCACAGTCTGGGTAGACGAGGCTGTCTTGCTAACACAACCCCTTCAATGAACCTGGTCGTGCCCGGCCGGCTCCTTAACGGACTTCTCACCGTGTTCTACCAGCGGTAATAACGGTGGCCATAATATGGCTTTCGATAGTAGTAGCCACGGTAATAGGGCCCATAATAAAACTTGTTCTTATATCTATATTCGTATTTATACGGATATTTATACTTGTACTTATACGGGTATCGATAGTATTTATCGTATTTGTACCCATATGGGTCGTAATAATACCCGTGGCCATGATCCCGGTACTTGTATTGATAGCTTCTTTTGCCGTAATGCTTATGGTAGCTCAGCGAGTATCCTTGGCCATCGTGCCCACCCTGAAATCCGAAGGTGAAACGGCTCCAACTTGTCGGGTGAACGACGCCAGCGAGAACCGTCGAGGGGTGAGGAGCAATCCTCTCTGAATTCATGTGAGATGTATGACCCGGTACCCCAGTCCACAAGACACCGGCAGCAACAGATAGCAGGATAAGATGTTTTTTTCCGCTCATTTTTAGCCTCCATCGATGATTTCGGCCCACTTCAACTCAAATTATATGAAATTTCTTCAAGTAGATTCAATGGAAGGATAATTGGAGTTTCCTTAGTTTTCAAAGCAAGGAATTTCTAACCTTCTGATGTTTCGAGACAATTTTGAATGTTTTGATTGGACCCTCAGATCCCTTCGCTTCCTTGCTCTCGCGTTGACCATCGCGGGGCTCACAGATTTTGCTGTCGCAGGACAAAGGAAAAAGGCAAAAGTTTCAAGGAGAACCACCCCCAACAAACCTTTGGCCTTTAGCCTTTATCCTTTAACCTATCTGGGTCCCCCAACGCTTCCGCAAACGTCCCTCAGGGACATGAGGGTCCGCAAAACTGAGGAATCTGAACAAGGATAACCGGAGTTTCCTGACTTTTTGCTCATAAACCTTGGGTCCCCACGACCTCGGCAATGTCGCTCAGAGACAGCAGGTTCCTGCAAAAATGGGGGAACTTCTCGGCGATGAGAATTGCCGGACCTGGGGCCCGACAGAGTGCAGGAAATTGAATCAGGTCATCGGGTGGGGTTAAAATAGATTTATCAGTTTCGTGGAGCGATGTTTTCGAGTGATATGCCCGGTCATGACCCAAAATCGATTTCATACCAATTTGTGGGGGGCATGTGATGAAACTGAGAGCTTTTGTCTTTGAGGATAACGATACGCTTCGGTCGATGATCGGGTCCATCCTGGAGAGTCGAGGATACGAGGTCTTATCCTATTCCGAGCCGAATCTCTGTCCGATGTCTCTGGATCGAGAATGTCCATGCCCTCATGAGCATGCGTGTGCGGATATCATCATCACCGATGTCAATATGCCGAACATGACAGGACTCGAGTTCTTGAAAAACCGGAAACAGAACGGTTGTAAAATTGAAAACAGAGCAGTCATGTCGGGAAGGTGGACCGATAAAGAGCTGGACGAGGCCCAGAGGCTTGGATGCCAGATTTTCGAGAAGCCTTTCAGATTCAAGGACCTTTCCGAATGGCTTGACCAATGTGAGGAAAGGATAGATCCAAAAAGGCGATTATCTGACCTACCCAAACGGGATTCGGAGACCGGGACCCTGGAGGCATAATCAGGCAAGTTCGGGTATTCGTGCGAATGTGTTTTTCGTCTTGCCACCGACCCGAAAATCTGCGATCTTCTCCCTCTAAGAGACCATTCTACGGAGGACATGATGATGGGCCAAAAGGTAGTGATTTATGGCAAGATGGGCTGACCGTACACGCAAGATGCCAGGTCGGCATTTGGCAATCACGCGCAATTCTTCGATGTCGAGGTGGATGGGAGCAAACTTGAAGAGATGCTGAAGTATTCTGGCGGGCTTCGCCAGGTACCCGTGATTGTCGAGGGAGAAAAGGTGACTGTAGGTTACGGTGGAACCTGAGGGGTTTGATGATCCACCGGCGGTGGATTGCGTTTTCCCTGTTTCGCTGTGGACTGCAATCTCTCATGTCACAGAAATCGCTTCGATTTTGAATCGAATCTCCGGGGTGTTTTCCGTCCTTTGGTGTCCGCAGTTCGTTGAGCCGACTGGTCGATACGACTACGGACTTTGTCCTACGAAATCTTGCGGGAATCGAGGCCTCGGTGTGGTTGGTTAGAGGTGGCTAGGCGAGTGTTCTGGCATCCTATTTGCTCTTCACCCCGAAACCGAAACGCTCCGCCCCGATTTGGAAAGGGAGAAAGATGGAGAATAGCCAAAAAGAAATCGGACGAATGAAACTCAATGTCATGGACAGCCTGGTTTTTCAGATCAGCGATTATCGCGGAAAGAGCTACATCGACATCCGAAAATACGTAGAATCTCAAAACTATACTGGCTTCACAAAACAGGGGATCCGGTTCAATACGGCCCTTCTGGGTGAGTTCTTAGACAATCTGAAAAAGGTGGCCGATAGTCTCGGCATCGAGATGGAAGAGGAGGATGAATAAGAGATTCGCTTGGCGCGACCGGTTCAATCGGCTGGGTTTTTCCTTGCTGACGCCTCAAGAACAGATTTTTGGATTGATCTCGACCTAGACTTGACACCTACGAATCTTTTCCCTTAAACAGCAGATCGAAGACCTCAAGAGTCCCTTTGTCCAGTCAAAATCTGCGGACTAAAAAGACGAAGGAGGTGAACGGGCATGGCAAAGGACCCAGGGATAGGGTACAGAGTGGTGGCCACGATCACAGGAGTAGGGGGGAAATGCAACGCGGGTCACAAAGAAGGGGAAACCTTTGATATCAGTTGTCACGATCCCGCCGGGCTATGTGGTTTTTTCTATCACGACATTTTCCCGAGTCTCTCCACCTTCCAATTCGGAGGCAGTCTCCCCTGGTGGGAGGGGGATAGGATTCAACTCCAGTGTCCCGATAGTGAGAACCTCGTAACAATGAAATTGGAGCGGATGAAGCGGGAGCACTGCGCCTACGATTCTCGGTAAAGATAAGGGCACCACTGAGAACGCCCTCGCTCCAATGCTCCCGAGGTGACCCTTTTCCGCCCCTAGCGGGACAGGTGGGTAATGCTGGCCCCTGATTCTGTCGAAGTGCAGGTATGAGATCATTCGATCTAGAAAGGAGGACATCAGATGGCAGCAGCGGAAAACAAGCTGATTTCCCTGCTCCGCGAAGAACTCAAGGCGGCACACGGGCTCTTGGAGGCAACGGTTGGCAATGTCACCACTGAGGAGGCTCATTGGTCTCCTCCAGGCAAGGCTAGCCCATTGGTTGCCAACTATGCCCACGTCGTCATCGGGGAGGATGCGACTGTCAATGGCATGATCAAAGGGCGCGCCCCCTTGTTTGCGGGTGACTGGGCCGGCAAGACTGGCTTTAGTGAACCTCCTCCTGGGCCTGACCCAGATGCCCCTGGTTTTCCAGATTGGAGCGATTGGGGCCGGCGGGTGAAGGTTGATCTGTCGGCAATGAGAAAGTACGCGGAGGCCGTGTATGCTGCTACGGACGAGTTCTTGGCTTCACTCACCGATGATGACCTAAATCTTCCAGTTGACCTTTCAGCCCTGGGAATCGGTGAACGTACGCTGGGCTACCTGTTAATCAATGGTATTCTTGGGAATGCGTTCACTCACTGCGGCGAGATCTCTTGTCTCAAAGGCCTTCAAGGAAAGCGTGGCTATCCCGGGTGAAAGGGGAGTCTCCCTTTTTAATGGAGTCAAAGTAGGGTTTCATAGAAGTCGGTCAGATTTTCGCAAGGTCGAGTTTAGACTTCTGGACCTTGCTTTAGGCCAACGCCTCGATACTTGCAGATACCCTGATTTGTCAATTAGGCCTCGATGCCTTTGTATCTTCTTACAGCCCTTTTGACGACTTTCTGGGAAAATTGCCCTTTTCTCAGCACCTCCACGTCACTGACATACAGGATGCTGGCGCAGTTTGGCATGAGTTCAGAAATCTTCTCGATGATTTCGTGAATGACTTCTTCTGGCCCGATGACGAAAAATTTTACGTTTTTTGTCGTATAGGTAAAACTGACATCATCACGACACTCCCGCATTCCCTCACCATCAACAATGCTATAGATCGTATAGCCGGTCGCATCGGACTCCTGGATGATTTCAATGATCTTTTCACGTTGCGCAGTTTCGATGACGATGTCCAGCTTTTTCATTTTGTGAAGCTGCATCAGTCCCTCCAAATACGGCTGGATTTCTTCCGGCTATGGAGCTGCCGGCACCCCCAAGGGAGAACCCGTTTTGTTCTTCATCGGTCCTTATGCTCAGCCACTGGATTCTTATATCAGTAATCTTTGAAGAGTTCAATCCCATAAGCTAGAGGACTTCCCCTATTTTTGCAGGGACCTGCTGTCCCTCCGCGCCCAGGCTCACGCGGTGACCCTATCGGGATTCACAGGTTAACCAAAGAAGGATAAAGGTCGAAGGACAAAAAAAAGGAAAGAAGACCAAGAAGTGGAAATCGATCATCCTTTAACCTTTCGCCTTTAAACTTGTGTTCGTGGCGTTGGAGCACTCGTAAGCTACAAAGACAGCCTGAGAACGCCGGAGCTTATTAGCATAACCGCTTCTGCAGTGTCGCTCAGAGAAAGGAGGCTCCCGCATCAGAAACCAAAAATATTCAGAGAAATCTGTAGCCTGTGAGACATATTCCTTGGGAAATACGGGAACTTTTCCACGAGCGAGTGTCAGATTCCTTCCCTTTTTAATGATAGAATAGACAACGTACTCATCGTTGATGTAGGGCAGGAATTTGGATAGGTTAGTATAGACAGTTTTATGCGGTGATTTAGAGAAGTAATGAACCCGATAGTTTGAGGAGGCTGACGCATGCCTTATCAACCAATCGAGAACTACGGAATCATCGGGAACATGCATACGGTGGCTCTCGTGGGGATGAACGGCTCGATCGACTGGTTGTGCTTTCCCCATTTTAAATCGCCCAGTGTTTTTGCAGCCATCCTGGACGACGAAAAAGGAGGGTACCTTAAAATCGCCCCGACGGCTGAAGAGGTCACTTACAAGCAATTCTATTGGCCGGAGACCAACGTTTTGATCACGCGGTTTCTTTCTGCAGATGGTGTCGGCGAGATCACAGACTACATGACAGCACCCGAACCAGGTGGAGGAAAGGAACACCAACACCAATTGTTCCGCCGCGTCAATGTGGTGCGCGGAACCATGGAATTCAAGGTTGAGTGTCGCCCGGCTTTCAACTATGGACGGGATGAACATTTGCTTGATATCACTCTCGAAGGGGCGGCCTTTTACTCTCCAAAACTCAGCCTGGGGCTCTCATCGAGTGCTCTCCTGAAACAGGACGGAAACGGCGCTGTCCGCGAGTTTGAGTTGAATGAGGGGCAATCAGCAATCTTCATTCTTCAGGAAATCGAGGCTGGCGCCGGCTGTACGGCCTGCATGACCGAGCGAGAAGCGGTTCAAGTCTTTGTGAAGACAGTCGATTACTGGCGACGCTGGATCGCGAAATGCACCTACACGGGTCGGTGGCGGGAGGTGGTTCACCGTTCTGCTTTGGCGCTCAAGCTCCTTACATATGAGCCGACAGGGGCAATCGTTGCGGCTCCGACGTGTAGCCTTCCGGAGGCCGTGGGCGGCCAGCGGAACTGGGATTACCGCTACACTTGGATCCGGGATGCCGCCTTCACCCTATACGGGCTCCTTCGCATCGGCCTAGCCGATGAGGCCGCTGGGTTTATGCAGTGGCTCGAGGCTCGCTGTCATGAGCTCAATCCAGATGGATCGCTCCAAATCATGTACGGCATTGAGGGAGAACACACCCTTTCCGAGGAGAACTTGGACCACCTCGAGGGCTACAAGGGGTCTCGCCCGGTACGAATTGGCAACGGCGCCTATGACCAGCTCCAGCTGGACATCTATGGCGAGTTGATGGATTCGGTGTACCTCTACAACAAGTACGGGAGCCCTATTTCGTACGAACTCTGGACGCACCTGAGGCGGCTGATCAATTGGGTGTCTGACAATTGGCAGAAGCGAGACGAAGGCATTTGGGAAGTCCGCGGTGGGCAGCAACATTTCGTCTACTCGAAATTGATGTGCTGGGTTGCCCTTGACCGCGCCATACGGCTTGCAGACAAGCGCTCCTTTCCAGGGGATCGAGACCGATGGTTGAAAGCCCGGGATCAAATCTACGAGGAGATCATGGCCAAGGGATGGAATTCGAAACGCCAGGCCTTCGTCCAGTACTATGGGAGCGAATCTTTGGACGCGGCAAACCTGATGATGCCGCTCGTTTTCTTCCTGTCTCCGACGGACCCGAGAATGCTTAAGACCCTCGATGCCATCAATCGGTCACCTGAGAGGGGCGGTCTCGTCTCCAACAGTTTGGTCTATCGCTACAATCCTCAGGATACTCTCGATGGCGTGGGTGGGGAAGAGGGAACCTTTAATATCTGTACTTTCTGGCTCGTCGAGGCTCTGACGCGGGCGGGTCAGATTGATTCTGCGCGGCTTCACGAGGCGAGGCTCATGTTTGAACAGATGCTGGGCTACGCCAATCATCTGGGACTCTATGCCGAGGAGACCGGCCGGCGTGGAGAAGCCTTAGGGAATTTCCCCCAGGCTTTTACCCACCTGGGCCTGATCAGTGCTGCCTACAATCTCGACAAAGCCCTGGGCGAGAGGGCTTAGGACCGGGAGATGGCAGGACAGAAGGAAAACCAATGAAAAGGAATTCTCTGCTAGTTCCCATCATGGCAATCGGAGTCGTCCTGGGGGGATGTCAGAGCCCTCAAGTGTATACATTTGTCGGACCATCATCCATTCCAGACGAAACATACGAAATTACGGTCTACGATGGCCCTATAGCCGAATCCTACGCTATACTCTTGGACATCCCCAACGACGGCATCGCTGTGTCCATGAAATACAGCATTTTCTTCGAGAAGACCGGGTTGGACTCATCCCGAGAGTACCTCAATGAACTCCAGGCCCGGACCAAAAGCCACCGAATCGTAACGATCAGTGATCGGGATGGAAAACCGAGGGCCTATCTCGGAATGTCGAATCTTCTGAACTATGCAGTTACTGCAGATGAGAAAAGAATCATGGTGACCATTGAAGATCCTTACTATGGTTACCGTCGTTCGGGTCCATAGGAAATCCCCATCAAATGATGGTTCCTCCTCTTTCCAAATCGAAATTTCTGGCGGGGCTTCAGTGTCCCCTGCGCCTGTGGTATGCGTGTCATGAGCCGGATCTGGCCTCTCCGCTCTCACTCAGCCAGAGGGCCATACTCGCCATGGGTCAGAGGGTAGGGGAGCTGGCCAGGGACCGGTATCCTGGGGGAGTTTTGATTCGAGAGAATCACCTTCACCATGAGAAGGCCGTGCGATCGACACGAGAGGCCCTCAATACCCCAAGCACTTTTGTAATCTATGAAGCGGCTTTCACTTTCGATGAGGTTCGAATCCGAGCCGACATCCTGGAAAGGTCCAAGGGTAAATTGTGGAACCTCGTTGAGGTTAAATCGGGTACATCCGTAAAGGAGGAGAACGTCTACGATGTGGCCGTTCAGTACTACGTGTTGACCGGGATTGGTCTTGAGGTAGATCGGGCGGGGATCCTTCACTTGAACCGCGAATACCTGTATGACGGGCGTGAACTCGATTTGGGTGGACTATTCACTTTCACCGACCTTAGAGAGCGTATTGCCGAGATGCAACCCGAAATCGCATCCGAGATCCGAGATTTCAGAGCCACGCTGAGTCAGGCGACTCCACCACCAATCGATGCATCGAGGCATTGCCGTAAACCCTATATATGCGAATTCTTTGACCACTGCAGAAAGCCGATGCCCGATCACTGGGTTCAGGAACTTTGGGGACTTCGGCAAGACCAACTTGACAAACTCGCCATGATGGGGATCCTCGACATTCGAGATGTCCCTAAATCCCTGGAGATGTCAGCGCTCCAAGCCCGGATAAGGGAGTGTGTTATCAAGAATGCCGAGCACGTAGAGGCCGACCTCGGAAGGGTCCTGAGCGATTACGAATATCCGATTCATTTCTTAGACTTCGAGACCGTTGCTCCTGCGATTCCCCGATATGCAAACACCCATCCGTTTCAAATGTTGCCCTTTCAGTGGTCCGACCACATTCTCTCCGAGGATGGTGTACTCACCCACAGAGCCTATCTGTGCCGGGAAGACAGAGATCCGAGAGAGGAAGTGGCTCGAACGCTTTTGGAGGCCCTGGGGGAGGAGGGGACCATTTGCACTTTTAGCAACTACGAGACGCAGGTAATAGCCGATCTGAGGGATCATCTTCCGCAATATCGAGATCAATTGGAGGCAACGACAACGCGGTGTCGCGACCTCCACACGGAGATACGCAGAGGCTATTACCATCCTGAATTCCATGGATCCTTTTCAATAAAGGATATTCTCCCTGTTCTTGTGCCCTCGATGTCCTACGATGTTCTGACTATTCACGAGGGAGTGCAGGCAGGCCTGGCGTATCTCCAGATGATCGATCCGGAAACGCCAGCCCGAGAGAAAGAAAGGATCCGAAAAGCGCTCTTGGAGTATTGTCGCCAAGATACACTCGCCATGGTGAGAATCCGCAACGAGCTTCTCAAACGCTCCGGTGGATAGAATAGAAAGGAGAAAGCGATGGATACCCTGCTTGAATTCGAATTCATGCGGTTGGAAAAAGAAGACAAACTAGCATGGGTGACACTCACCCGGGAGGGTTACCTGAACGCTGTGAGCAACGACGCCAACGTTCAACTCAATCAAGTGGCTGCGGCGTTACGTGATGACCCTGATGTGCGGGTCATAATTATCCGAGGAGAGGGACGCGCTTTTTCGACTGGCATTGATCTCAAGGAGGTGGCGACTGACAGGATCGAAATGGTCTATCACCATCGGTGGGAACGGATGCTCCGGATTCTTGAGACGATGGAGAAGATTGCGATCGCCGGTATGCACGGCTACTGTCTGGGTGGAGCTTTGCAACTGGCCTTGGCCTGCGATATTCGTGTGAGCACCCCTGATTGTCAGATCGGCCTCCCCGCCGTTAAAGAGTCTCTGATTCCTGGGTTGAGCACCTGGCGTTTGCCCAAATATGTTGGCTGGGGGATAGCGAAAAGGCTAGTCCTTGGAGGAAAGAATATCAGTGGTGAGGAGGCACTGAAAATCGGTTTGGTAGACCATGTGGTACCAAAAGATCAGTTCTTTTCTCATCTCGACGACGTGGCGAAAGAATACCTAAAGGTTTGCTCTGCAGGGACGCGAATGAGCAAACTGCTCTTAAACAAAGCTTTCGACATGGATTACGACGCCATATTGCCGTATTATTTCGAACTCCAGGAGCGTGCCCAATGCAGTGTTGACGCATAAGAGGCGAAACGCGCCTACCTAGAGAAGCGCGAACCGATTTGGCAATAACGTTCCTGACTCGAGAGATCTGTTCGAGATTTTCCCACGATCAATCGCTTCAGTGATCTGGCCCAAGCGCCTTCTGGAACCCGCTCTGGAAAAGGAGAATGCACGAATGGACCGTAATACAGTCAAAGTGGAGACGACAGCACAGGCATACCTGGAGCTCTTGAACCAGCGAGGGATTGAATATTTTTTCGCCAATGCAGGCACGGACTTCGCCCCCTTGATCGATGCCTTTGCGCGCCAAACCGAAGAGGGGAGAAGTTTCCCCAAACCCATCACTGTGCCCCATGAGAACGCAGCCGTTGCGATGGCACACGGGTATTACATGGTCACGGGAAAACCCCAAGTCGTGATGGTTCACGTCAATGTCGGAACAGCAAATGCGGCGAATGGGATCATTAACGCTGCGCGCGATAATGTTCCCATCCTGTTTACTGCCGGGCGTACGCCAATCACCGAGGAAGGCCTCCCTGGAACTCGTGATCTCTATATCCACTGGGGGCAGGAAACCTTCGACCAAGCTGGCATGTTGAGGGAGTATGTAAAGTGGGATTATGAGCTGCGGAATGTGACCCAACTCGAGACGGTGGTCGATCGGGCCCTGGAGATTGCGATGACTCAACCACAGGGCCCTGTCTACCTGACACTTCCCCGTGAGGTTCTGGCTGAACCACAAACCGAGTTCACCATGTCATCCACATCGCGGCGCGACCTGACGAGTCGGATCCACCCAGACCCGGCGGCGATCGAAGCGGCGGCAACGATGCTCTCAGCGGCACAGAATCCGCTGATCATCACAACGAGTGTGGGGCGCAACCTCGAGGCTGTAAAACATCTCGTGACTCTGGCCGAGAGCTTCGCGATTCCAGTCGTCACGTTCAATCAGCGGTACATGTGTTTTCCCACCGATCATCCGATGCATCTGGGCTTTAATCCCAACCCATTTCTCGAAAAGGCTGACACCATCCTGGTCATCGATAGTGAAGTCCCCTGGTATCCGAGTGTGAAAAAGCCTCACGATAACTGCAAGGTTATTCAGATGGGCATTGACCCGATTTACGCGAACTACCCGATTCGTACTTTCCCATATGACGTCGCCATCAGATCTGATTCCAGCGTGGCCATCCCCATTTTAACCGAAGCGCTTTCCTCCTATCCCAAACAAGCCCAGAGGCGAATAGAGGAGTGTTTCAAGAGGGTGAAAGCTATCCACGATGAGAAGCGGGCCGCCTGGAGGGGGGCGCTGGAGCGCGTAAAGGAAGATTCTCCGTTGGATCCCATCTGGATTTCACATTGTATCAATGAGATCAAGGATGATGAGACCATCATTGTCAATGAGTATGATCTCACATTGACCCAAGTGGAATTCAAACGACCAGGCACTTTCTTTGGAAGCATAGCCGCTGGCGGTTTGGGCTGGGGTCTGGGGGCCTCCATTGGTGCTAAGCTGGGTGCCCCAGATAGGTTGGTGATTTCTGTCCTGGGCGATGGGAGCTACATTTTCGGCAATCCTACGGCCTGTCATTTCGTGTCACAGGCAGAGGGCTTACCCACCCTCACCGTCATCTTTAACAACGGGGGCTGGAATGCCGTACGTCGTGCCAACCTGAGGATGTATCCCGAAGGGTGGGCGGCGCGTACCAAAAGCTTCCCTTTGAGTGACCTGAAGCCTTCTCCTCAATTTGAAGTTGTGGCTGCGGCCAGTGGAGGTTACGGCGAGCGTGTGGAAAAGGCGTCTGAAGTCAGGCCTGCCCTCGAACGGGCTGTGAAGGCCGTTCGAGAAGATGGACGTCAGGCAGTACTCAATCTGATCTGTAAACACCCCTAAAGCTTCTTCGATAGCCCTGCTCTCGTAAACCGGGTTAGCCCTCATTCTGTGTTGATGGGCCCATTTTTTCGCCTTCTATGCTATAATAAATGGGTGAAAGGGGGGAAGGAAATGAAAATCTCTCAGTTTCTATTTGCAATGGGTTTGGTGGTTTGTGCGTGTCTATCACTCTCGGTCTCCACAGGGTACGCCGACTTTTACAAGTGGGTCGATGAGAACGGGACAGTCTGGCTCACAGACGATCCGAGAAATCTTCCAAATGGGTCTCAAGGCCAATTTCAAAAGGTCATGACCACGGAGGAGCCACCCGAATCGCCAGCCTCCGAGGAAGGTTCTACCATGGCTACCGGTGAAGGTGTGGAACTTCTTCCGGTAGGAGCCAAGCTGAAAGAGCCGGCTGAGGATCTGGAAGACAGAAACATGCTGGAGCAGGAGATTTCAACGCTCGAGCAGAACCTGTCAGCAGCCAGGCGAGCGCTGAAACTCGTTCCATTGACCGATCGCAGAGGGTATTGGTTTGTCATCGATCCAAACACAGGAAAAAAGGCTAGAGCAACCTACAGAGAACCGAACGCCATATGGACTACCCAAAGCTGGTCCGCTGTTCCCAGGAGCGAGGCAACGCGGGAATCCGAAGAGAGAAGACGGATTCTGTCTGATATGAGGCGATTCGAAAGCGATCTCATCGCGGCCAGAGAGAAGCTTTCGAGACTCTCAAGTGGTCTATAGTCTCTCCCTGTTAAATCACACCTCAGGAATTCGGGAGCAGGTCTCGGGGGGTGGCAGCTTGGCTTAGAAAGCCTAATATTCTCGAAACAGTGTCAGGGAAGCGCGTTTCTGGCTCAAACCTTTACACGACTCTCATAAAAAACCGACATCGCTCACCCCCAGACTTTGATGGGTATTCACCCCTTCACCGTGTCTTTGCGTCCAACGGATCGGTCCTGGAAGATTAGGAATCCCCTTGACACGGGTTAACTGATTCAGTTTAAATCTCCCAAAAAGAAAGAACCAACCATCGCTTGTTTTTCTCCCCTCAATGACACCTCGGCGTCCGATGGCTATTGTCCTTCCCAGCTTCACCACTCCCCTCATAGAAGCACACGCTTCACGGTACTGGGCTGACTTTCTTTTCTGCAAAAAGGCGTTTGCTGGCGGATGGGACAAATCACCGGCGAGCTCATTCGGAAGTGGATCTCGTGGCGTTTCATATAGAGGAGTTTCTCATGTTTGATGTCACTTAAGGGAATCTTTGAAAGGAGAGACAAAAAATGCTGAAAGACTTCAAAGAATTTGCTATGCGGGGAAACGTAATCGACATGGCCGTGGGAATCATCATCGGGGTCGCCTTTGGTGCCATCATCAAATCCCTCGTGTCCGACATCATTATGCCGCCTATCGGGTTATTGTTGGGGAATGTCGATTTCTCCAATCTTTTCGCTATCTTGAAAGAAGGCACAACGGCTGGACCCTATGCCGCGCTTGCTGACGCTCAGAAATTGGGTGCGGTTACAATCAACTACGGGCTCTTCATCAATACAGTGATCAATTTCATCATCATCGCCTTTGCCCTGTTTCTAATGATCCGCGGTCTCACCAAGCTCAAGCGAGAAGAGGAAGCTCCACCCGAAGAGCCAACGACCAAAGAGTGCCCACACTGTCTGTCGACTATATCGATCAAGGCAACGCGCTGTGCCTTTTGCACCTCAGAGGTGCAGACAGCGTAGCGAAGGCGCTTGCGCGCTAGGGCGATACGACGTCATAGAGTCCGGCCAAACGCCGGTTAACGAGCCAGCCTTCGCGGGAACAGCAAGCGACTCTCTCAATCTGATACAAGCCGCCGACATCGACGATACACTGAATCAAAGGGAGGAATCGATGGAAATCTTACGGTTTGTCCTAAGAAGAGGGATTTGTAACATAGCATGGACTGGTTTTTTTGCTCTGTCCTTTCTGCTCTCGACAGCTATCGCCGACGAGGTTCGCCTCAAAAACGGTGATCGGCTGACGGGTGAGATTCTGACGATGGAAAAAGAATCTCTCACATTGAAGACCTCCTATGCAGGAGAGATGAAAATCACCTGGCAGGATGTCCTCTGCGTTTCATCGGATAAAGAGCTTACCCTTCGGCTAAAAAACAAGGAGGTCCTCATCGGCCGGGCTGTCTGTCCAGGGGACGGCCAGGTCCAGATCGTGGGGGTAAGAGTCGGCGAATCGGCTGAAATCCCACTCGAGGAACTCGAAGCCATCAACCCGTCCCCACCGCCTCCTGCCATAACATACACCGGAAATGTTGCCGGCGGCGGTAGCCTAACCGATGGCAACACGGATGACGCCTATGCATCCTTATCCGCCGACTTCCAGGCCCGGTCCAAACGTCACCGCTTCACATTGGGAGGTAGATACAACTATGGTGAAACCGACAACGAGATTACGAGGCGAAACGCCCTGGGGAGAATCAAGTACGACTTCTTCATCACAAAAGCGGTTTATGCATACGCGCAGGCCCTGTTCGAAAGTGATGATTTCCAGGACCTAAACCTGCGGAGCGCAATGGGGGCGGGGCTCGGCTATCAGATCTTTGATACCGAGCGGACAAGCCTATTTTTCGAGGCTGGTGTCTCTTATTTTAACAAGGATTTTGAGACGGCTGAAGACGAGAGCTACGCATCGGGTCGCGGATCCCTAGGTCTCAACTATGCGATTGTGCCTGACCGGGTTAATTTTTTCCTTCTCCACGAGTTTTACCGGAGCTTGGAAGATTCCGTCGAGTACTACTTCTTAGCAAATCAAGGATTGCGCTTTACCCTGTTCCGCAACTTCTTCGCCAGTTTTGAAGTGATCTATTCCTACGATCGTCAGCCAGCACCGGGAAGGAAAAATGCCGATACCCAGTATGTTGCAAGCCTGGGCTACAGTTTCAGCTTTTGATGCTTACACGGGATTCTCCGAGAATCCGAGGCGCGAATGAGACTCGTTAATGACATCCGTTTTTCACCGATTTCATCCCGTTCCGGTTTTGCCAATCAGTCGATCGAAATAATCAAGCCACTCCTTTTCCATCCAGTTTCGGGCCCCTACGATCTTTGAAGCGACTTTGCCATCTTTGTCGATAATGAAACTCTCGGGCACTCCCGTAACACCGTAGCGCTTGTAAACCTGGCTATCGGGGTCGAGAAGCACAGGAAACGTGATACCGTGGTCGTCGACAAAGGGTCGCACGACTGATTCTCCTTTGGCATCGATACTCACCCCAAGAATCTCGAATTCTCGACCTTTGAATCTCTGATATAGGGATTCCATGGAAGGCATTTCCCAGATACACGGGGGGCACCAGGTCGCCCAAAAGTTCAACAAAACCACCTTTCCCCGGTAGTCGGCCAACCGAGCCGATTTGCCGTCCAAGGTGGGAAGGGTAAACTCCGGTGCTGGCTCCCCGACCTTGGCCAACTCTGGCACAAAGCCCGGACCCCTGACGACGAAAAAATAGAGGCCCACCACCACGGCAAGGAGCACCAGGAGCGTAACGACATCTTTCCAGCTCTTTATGGGGGATGGACTCATGATCGAACAGTACGATGGGGCATGGGGGTTACCACTTGTGTCGGATCTTCAAATCGGAATCGGTTGAGGAAGAGATGGCAGAGGGCGATTAGGCTCAGCTACCAAACTCCTTATCAATAGCCATCTTAATCTCTTCGATTGGCTTTCCTGCCTCGTGCAGTTGGGCGGCCCGCAGGGCCTCCTTCTGGCAAAGCAGTCAGCCCGCGCCGTGTTTATCGACGAAGCAACTCAAAAGGCTTTTGTGGTAGAAAGGAGGTTCATCGCATTTGCAGTAACAGAAGACCTGATCCATCACTTCTGGATATTTCTCGGCCGCGGCATAAGCTTTCCGAACCAAACCTGTAAAGAGGAAGGGATCGAGAACGGGACGTTTCTCACCTCCCTGGACATAGAAAGATTTTCCTTTCTTGGCTTCTTTACCGATAAATGGCACGCGACCGGATATGGCTATGAAGACGATGGCGGCTGCGACAACGGCTCCAACGAGGAGAAAAAAGCCTCGTCTCTTACTTTTCTGCTGTCGCGAAGATCCTGATCGGTTCTTTGATCTCTTCCTTTTTGCCATATCTCACCTCACTCGCCAGGCCAATTTGCCACGTCGCGGGTCTCGTGTGGCCGGCTGGTTCTAATCTTAATCGCCGTAAGTGCCAAAAATCAACCCTTGCGAGACGGAATTTCTTCCTTTTTTGCCTCTCTTCCAGGGGAGACCCAGGGATCCGATCTGTTCAATCCCCATACCCTCCCATTGCGGATGAGGAGAAACGTCAACTTCATGCAATGATGGAAAGCCCTGTTTTCTTCCATCCGTCGACGCCCCCACCGAGGACCTTTACGTTTGTATATCCCGCTTCTATGTATTTGACAGCCTGACCGGCAGCCGTGCCCTCCTGGGGTCAGGCACAGTAGAAGATGATCTCCTGGTCTTTACCCAGCGAAGAGAGTCTCGATTTGAATTCGGTCAGAGAAATCGCACCTTCCAGATGAACGAGCTTGAATTTCTCATCATCTTCATAGCCACAGACGAGGAGTGCGGTCCCCGAATCCACCTTTCGCCTTGTTTCCTCAGGAGACACACGGATAGGGTCCACCATTTTTCACCCCCTTGCTTCGTCCGTAAATGTACCGTTCGTCCTATTAGAATATAGGAAGTCCTATCCTTGTGGCGCAACTCCTTCAATTGGGTTTTCACACACGCAAACACTTGAGATAAGAAATCCCTTGAGTTTCCTGATTTTTCAAAGCAAGAAGTTTGTAACCTACTGATATTCAATACAATTTTGAATATTTCGATGGAACCCTCATATCCCTTCGCTCCCTTGCTCTCGTGTTGATCCCCGCGGGGCTCGCAGATTTTGCTGTCGCAGGACAAAGGAAAAAGGCAAAAGGTTCAAGGAGAACCACTCCCAACAAACCTTTGGCCTTTAGCCTTTATCCTTTAACCTATCTGGGTCCCCCAACGCTTGCGCAAACGTCCCTCAGGGACGTGAGCCTCCACAAAACTGAGAAAACTCCGCATAAGAAATCCAGGTTGACAGAATGGCCGATGTCCATTTATCCTCTTCAACAAAGTTGTTTCGTTTTCAAAAGAAAGGGGTCAGAAAAAAAGGAGGTGCAGCGATGAGTTTGGTGGGGAAGCAAGCCCCTGATTTCGATCTCGAGGGTTATTTCAATGGCTCAATGGCCAGGTACAAGTTGTCAGATTATACCGGGAAATAGGTCATCCTCCTCTTCTATCCCCTCGACTTCACCTTTGTGTGTCCCACGGAGGTGCTGAAATTCTCCGAAGCGGCAGAGGAACTGAGCAGTCTCAGGTGTCAGATTTTCGGTATCTCGGTGGACTCCCAGTATGTTCACAAGGCTTGGGTGGATACGAAGCGTGAAGAGGGGGGGCTCGGTGGGAGCCTCAATTATCCGCTCCTGTCGGATCTGAACAAGCAGACCGCCCAGGATTACGGGATCCTCATGGAAGACACGGGTGTTGCACTGCGAGGTCTCTTTTTGATCGATCCCGATGGGATCGTCATGCACAGCACGATCAACAACCTCTCTGTGGGCCGTTCGGTCAGTGAGGCGAAGCGGGTGCTGAAGGCCTTTCAGTTTGTCACCCGTCACGATGGCCATGTCTGTCCGGTCGACTGGGAAGAGGGGCAGGATACCATGGTCGCTAAGTCCGAAGAGATGAAGAAATACCTCTCGACCCACTGAGGTCGAGCATTGGTCTCGAGAAAGCCGAAAGAAAAGCCCATTTCAATGATGGAATGGGCTTTTCTTGATTAATTGGAACCTATTGAAATCACATGCCAATTCCGGCCGTACGCCAGTGATTGTTCGCGCAGTTTTACTTGGGTGGCATTGAGATTTCGAGGGCGAATCAGAGCAATTACCCGGTTAGCTAGAAACTCGGGTGTGATGGCTTTGAGAGCACAAAGAGTGTGAATTGATGGAACCTCTGACCCTGAAGGGCAATTTGAAGGTCAGAGAGATAAAACATGCCGCTCAACTCAATCCTGCCTTCCGAAGAGCTTCGACAGACGCCTCAAACGTGGCTTGATCGATAAAGGGGACTCTATCCCGTAACATATCGAGAGAAAACTCGGGGCTTATCCTCATGATTTCTTCGACCTCAGATCGGGCCTCATCCATGCGTTCCGTCCTGCTGTAAACCGTAGCCAGTATGATGTGGGTAGAAAATAGGTCGGGGTCGCGGATGCGAGCCCGCTCAAGTGCCTCGATTGCCTGTTCAAATTGTTCCATAACTGAGTAGGCCCAACCTAAAATAACCAAGTACCAGACCGGATAATGGGGGTTGAGACGCATCGCCTCCTTCACCCGGCCGATAGCTTCCTCATGCCTTCCGACCCACGTCAGGACTTCCGCCAGGCCTGCGTGACCGTCAGCGCCATTGGGGTCGAGAGCGATGACCCTTTCCAGCTCCTCGATGGCAAGCTCGTGCTGCCTTTTCCAGAGATGGACGAACCCCAACAGGTAGTGGGCTTGAGGGAGAGAATCATTGAGGGATATGGCCTTTTTCGCGAGTTCCAGGGACTCGTTTAGAGACTCAGGATCTTGGCTCCACCCCCGGGTCCAGTCATTGAAATAGGTCCAACCCAGGCCTGCATGGGCGAGTGCAAAGTTCTGATCCAGATCGATCGATCGCTCAAACATCTCGCGAGCCTGAGAATTTGCTGCCCGTGTGAAGCGGTTTAGGTTCTCCAAACCCCGCAAATAGTGGTCATAAGCCTGAGGATTATCAGTTTCCTTATGGACCAGGCGCTTCTCCTCGTCTTTCTTCAACTTCACCTCCAAGGCAGCCACAATTTTCTGCGTCACCTCATCTTGAAGGGCAAAGATGTTCTGCACCTCCCGGTCGTACCGCTCCGCCCATAAGTGATAACCCGTCGTGGCATCGACCATTTGCGCAGTGATACGCATTCGGTTTCCAGCCTTGCGAACGCTTCCTTCCAGTATATAACGAACCCCAAGCTCCTGACTCACTTGGTCGACTTTTACCGCCTTCCCCTTGTACGTAAAGACAGAGTTCCGGGCAATCACAAACAACCCTGAGATCTTCGATAGGTCCGTAATGAGGTCTTCGGTGATCCCATCACTAAAATACTCCTGCTCGGGGTCTTGACTCATGTTGGCAAAAGGCAAAACCGCGATTGATGGCTTATCGGGGAGCTCGAGCTCCTCGCGAGCCTCAGGGAAGGTGGTGTGGGCCTCCATACGGACCCGGTATACCCGCACCGGCTTTTGGATATTTTTGACGGTCTTCTCTCCCAGGTAGTCATACGCCAAATCGAGCTTATTCTCGATATGGTCGTGAACGGTTCCCGAAATGCAGATGCCACCACCGTCGGCGAGTCCCTCAATTCGGGCCGCTATGTTGACTCCGTCACCGTAGATCCGCTCACCCTCAACAACCACATCCCCCAGGTTGACGCCGATTCGAAACTCCATTCTGCGGCTTTGGCTCAATTCAGCGTTCTTGGCTTTGAACTCCCGCTGAACCTCCACGGCGCACTGAACCGCATCCACAACGCTGGCAAACTCTGCCAGGAGATTATCACCAGGGGAGTCGACCACCCGGCCTCGGTGCTGCTGGATGAGCGTGGACATCACCTCGCGATAGGAGGTCAAGGTGCGAATGGTTGCCACCTCGTCCTCACCCATTAGACGGCTGTAACCCTTGACATCCGCACTGAGAATGGCGGTGAGCTTTCGTTGAACGGCCTGCGGTTCCATGGAAGCTTCCTGAACAGGGGTTTCACTTCTTTGATTCTAATGTAAGGTCAATGAAGGTGTCAATGAACCTCCTGTCATCTCTCCTTTCTTTTCCCCTCGATTGTGAGCAATGCGCTGAATGCACTCGCCAACGTTAAGGCGGCAGAGATAAACATCACCCAACGAAAACTCGTTACGAATGATTCGGCGACCGCATGCTGGAGAGCCGCCCTCAATTTGTTGTTAATGCCGGGAGGGATCTCTGCGGCGGCCAGTTTGATTCGCTGACCATCAAGAGTCTGTCGCGTCTCCATCGGTATTTCAAGTGTTGCCAGGCGGTTGTCGAGACCGATGTTGAAGATTTGCAAAACAAGGATGCCCATCACCGCGATGGATAGGAGCCACGCCGTTCGGGCCACCGCGTTGTTGATGCCCGAGGCCAGGCCGGCCTGGCGCAATTGCACCGCCCCCATCACCGCCGCTGTGAGAGGCGTGATGCTAATCGCCATGCCCAGGCCGAGGACAACTACACCTGGGAAGAAGGTCATCCAGTAACTACCGCCGATACCGGGCCCAGCAAGTAGGATATACCCGGCCGCCGCAATGACAGGACCGACCACCAGTGGAAGCCTGGCGCCGTAACGATCAACCAGCCCCCCGGCCCAGCGCGATAGCAGGAAAATGATAAGGATTAAGGGCAGAAAGGCTGCGCCTGCCGCGGTAGGGGAATAGCCTTGCACCTGTATGAGATTGAAGGGAAAGAAGAACATGGAAGCGCCTAGAGCAGAATATAGAAAGAGTGTCAGGAGGTTTGCCCCGCTGAAAGTCCTGGATCGGAACAGATCCAGAGGCATCATGGCCTCCCTGCTCCGGGCCTCGACTCGGATAAAGGCAATCAGCCCAAATACCCCGATCGCGAGGGCGCCAAGAACGACAGGATGTTTCAAACCCAGGTTGGCTGATTCGATCAGCCCATAGACGATAGTCCCGAGACCGATCGTTGCCAGTGTGGCCCCCTGCCAGTCCAAACGCCTGTGAGCCTCTTCATTCCGGCTCTCCGGTACGCGCCAGAACAGAATGGCAATGACGATAAGCGCAAGGGGTGCGTTGATAAAGAAAATCCATCGCCAGGAAAAATTCTCCACCAACCAGCCGCCCAAAACTGGTCCGAGAGCTGCGGTGATCGCCGTGAATCCCGACCACGTGCCAAAGGCCCGTCCATGTCGTGCCTCATCGAATGAGGCGCTAATGATCGCCAGACTGCCCGGGACGAGCAGGGCGCCACCAACTCCCTGAACCGCTCGGGCGACAATCAGTTGACGTACCCCTGCAGCAAGACCGCACCAGACAGAAGCCGCTGCGAAAAGGGCGACACCAATAGCAAAAATGCGCCGCCGTCCGAACTGATCCCCCATCGCACCTCCGACCAGAATGAGGGCCGCGAGAAAAAGCGTGTACGCTTCGATGACCCACTGAACGCCGACGACAGTCGCGTTCAACTCTGTCTGAAGCACTGGGAGCACCACGGTGACAGCTGTGCCATCGATAAAGGCCATGCTCGAGCCGATGATGGTTGCTGCCAGGACCCACCTTCCCGCGAATCTGGCTTCCTTCGACGTGTTTGACGCTGGTCGAATCTCACCTTTATTGGATTGCGGCCCAGAAAGATCCATGAGGCCTGATCTCCCCTAATGTGTGGTTAAACCCCCGCACCCGGTTCAAACCACGGCTCCGATCCTGTTATAAACTCTAACATAACTTGTTTGCCCTTTAGGATTCACTCCTACCCTTAATTTGAGGACACGTCTTTCAAATAACGATCTCCTCGTGCTCTTTTCTGGAACCAATTTTGCTTAGGTTAGACACAGGACTCGAAGGGAGGGTTCCTTGGTCTCCTGGGAAAAGAGGATATCGAGTTTTCTCCACACGTTTCGCCTGGACCGTATCAAGAGTAAGATCCTGGCATTTGCACTGTTTGCTACCCTCATACCATGTCTGACCATGGGTTGGCTATCCTATGCTTACAACAAGCGTTTTCTGCAGGAAAAAATCACCCAGGAAATGAGGAATGCCACCTCCCACACCGCCCAGGAGCTTCAATTATGGTTCAAGGAACGTTTTTACGACGTCCGTGTTTTCTCGAGCTCCTACGAGGTCTCAGAAAACATGGAAAAGATTCCCCCTGCGCCCCGTGCTTCGATGGAGGAGACGCCGACACTATCCCGCCTAAGGGACTACCTCAAGTCGGTCCAGAAGAGATTCACGGACTACGAGGAGTTTATGGTCGTTGATCCGGACGGAGAGGTGGTGGCGACGAGTGCGGATCAGGTCGGTGCCGTGAACCTACCCCCGGATTGGCTGGAGCGAGCGATAAACGACAAGGCCATCGTGAGTGACGCATATTGGGACAAAGCCCTCAAAAAACCCGTGGTCATGATTGCTGAAACGATCAAAACTGCAGATGGCCATTTTCTCGGCGTTTTTGCAGCGAAAGCTAACTTCCGCAGGATCGATGAAATCCTCAGAAGATTCTCGTTCGGAGAGACGGGAAGGCTCTATCTCGTCGACAGAGATGGCTTATTGATCATCGCTCCCGAGCCCCTTCCCTTGCCATTCATGACGACTGCACTGGCGCCTGAAAAGACTCAGGCCCTGTTTGCCAAACAAGCTTCCTCACTTGAATATACGGACTACCTTGGCAGAGCGGTTGTGGGAAATCTCGAAAGGCTACCCCCTTTGGATTGGGGAGTTGTGGCAGCGATGGAGAGGGACGAGGCATACGCACAGATTGTCCGGTTACAGGGTTTGACCGTGGTGATCGTCTCGGTGCTCCTTCTGGGCGTGGGGCTGATCGCCTATGTCCTGGGAGTGAGCATCGTTAGTCCCCTCGATCGCCTGACCAATGGCGCGGCAAAGGTGGCAGAGGGCGATCTGGAGGTCGATCTTCCCATTTTCAGCCGTGGCGAGGTCGGTTATATGACTCGGGTCTTCAACAACATGGTCGCCCGCTTGCGTCAGGGGCGGGACGAGTTGGCAACCATCAACAGAACGCTCCAGGAGAAGAACAAGGAGCTGGAAACGATCTCTGTAACAGACAGCCTGACCGGGCTTTACAACCGTAAGCATCTGATGGAGACTCTCGCCCACGAGGTGACCCGTGGCCAGCGGTATGACCACTCTCTATCGGTACTGATGATCGACATCGATCACTTCAAGAAGTATAACGACACCTTTGGGCACCTGGCCGGAGACCGTTTGCTGGCCAAAATGGCGAGGATCTTCAAAGAATCCATCCGCAGCATTGATTATGTTGCGCGTTATGGTGGCGAGGAGTTCGTGGTTATGTTACCGGAGACTGGATCAAGGGAGGCCATATCGGCTGCTGAACGCATTCGCACCCGAGTCGTCGGAGAGACCATGATTGATAGTGACGAAACGCATTCAACGACGATCAGTATCGGTGTCGCCGGATTTCCTGAGAACGGAGACACGCTGGAATCCGTCGTCGCGAGCGCCGATGAAGCCCTTTATCAGGCAAAGCGAGGAGGGCGGAACCGAGTCGTTTCCGCTCGCCATCAGGAGAAATTAGATGGAGGGATGCTTGCGATGAGTCGTGGCTTGGCCGAGAAATGATGATCCTGCCCTTTAGCGGCCATCCAGCAGAGCGTGAAAGATCCAGCCGTCTCGGCCATCCTCTGTTGTCACCCGCACCCATTGGTCCTTGTAGGAATGCCCTACAACCTTGCTGTTCTTCTCCAGTGTGTAAATGACCTTGAAATCTAAACCTGGTCCTTCTCTGACGTTGCTTTGCTTTAGGACGTAGAGGGACACCGGCAAAACAAAGGAGGCCGGGGCTTCTTCCACCCGTATCTTTTCTCGGATCACCGATCGCTCTTTGGCCATCTGGATGAGACCTTTTGCCTGGCTTGTGAGGTAGAGGGTGCCGCTGTAATTCTGGTTCTTAAACTCAAGTGCGCTCATTTTCAGTAGTTGTTCGGCTTGGATGATTTCCGGATCTTTCGCCTCATCTGGTTCTGCTGATTTCGTCGTGTTCAAGGCAATTTCTGCTTCAGCTAGGCTCGAGGCCGCCTCTGCCTTACTTTCGAGGCTGCGCAATTTCGCCTTAGTGCGCACGACCTCGCGAATGGCTTCGTCGAGCTTTTTCCGAAGTAAATCCTGTTCCCCGGCTGGATCTCCATTCTGGATTTCCCTTTTCAGGAGTTGTAGCTGAGCCTTGGCGATTTTCCGTTCTAGTTCTTGATAGGCAGCGTTTTGCTTTATCAGGGCGTCTTTCAGTTTCTCGTTTTCTTTTTCAAGGTCTCGGCGCTTGACCCGTTCAGTGACCACCATCTCGTAGGAAACCATTTTGGGTAATTTGGGCGGTTTGATACCCATACATCCTGAAAGAAGCAGGATCGTGCCGAGAGAAGATACAACCGATGCGCTACAGAACCCTTTCATTGCAGCACCGAACACACTTCCGGGTGCCTCCGAATTGATTTGGTCCTCGATGTTAGAACCGCCAAAAGGGCTAGCAAGTCTCTTGCCAATGTAGAATTTCCTCGGTTTTGTGGCCGCTCATGTCCCTGAGGCACGTTTGCAGTAGAAGGGTGTTAGCATTCCCCGGGCCGTTCCGAAATCCCTTTTCTCGACTTTTGTCTGATGAAAGTGGAAAGGGAGCGCTCTTCGCTGCTCCGAAATCTTTT
>JABAOC010001539.1_pt6 | contig 46275 bp, 43 predicted proteins | sample 7062161 | NCBI WGS metagenome assembly JABAOC01 (sample SAMN14538625, study PRJNA623070) | marine sediment metagenome | biome: marine biome [ENVO:00000428]; feature: marine pelagic biome [ENVO:01000023]; material: deep marine sediment [ENVO:00002113] | place: India: Gulf of Khambhat ... | reverse complement strand
TCTGTGTGGTCTAGCCATTCTTTAGATTTTATCCTTAGGAAAGACGCAGTGATTGTTTAACTTTTCTCAATCATGAAGAAACGGAATTTCATCAAAAACAAAACATTGAGTAAAATTAAATACCCTTATTTTTCAATAATGAAATTGGTGAATAAAATGCCAAATGTTAAGATGCGACCCCCGAGAGTGCTGTTTATGAACGAAATGTCAAATGTTAAGACGCGACCCCTTATGGTTATTCGCGGCGGTGACGGAGCTGGTCCAAGCTCACGGCCACGATGATGATCGCCCCGATGATGATCTCCTGGATATAATTCGGCCATCCCATCATCGTGCTTCCGTTCCTGAGGAAGGACATGATGAACACTCCGATCATCGAGCCGAGAATACTTCCTTCCCCTCCGCTCAGACTCCCCCCGCCGATCACCACGGCTGCTATAATATCCAGTTCGAGTCCGATAGCCACGGTGGGATCACCGACGGTCAGCCGCGAAAACTGCATGACCCCGCTCAGCCCGCAGAAGAGGCCGGATACAGAATAGATAATGATCTTCGTCCGGTTGGTCCGGATTCCGCAGAGACGGGCCGTGGCCTCGTTCGAGCCGACCGCAAAGACGTGCCTTCCGAACACCGTATACCGCAGGACTACAGCCATCACCACTGCCAGGATGATCATCAGCCAGACTCCCGGGGCCATCAGCAACCAAGAAGGCTCAGGATGCCTGGCCATCAGATCGTTGACCCAGGTGAGAGGTGCATCGATCTTCTGGTTTCCCGCAATCCATTTCGCGACTCCTCTGGCAATGCCCAACATGCCCAGAGTGACGATGAACGGGACCAGTCTCAACGACGTGATCAGACTCCCGTTGACCAACCCGACCAGACCCCCGGTCAATATTCCACACACGACAGCCACAACCGGCGGGACTCCGGCATTTATGGCAAAGGCGACGATGACACTGGAAAGGGCAATGTTCGATGCCGCAGACAGGTCGATTCCTCCGCTGATAATGATCAGCGTCATGCCCAGAGCCCCCAGAGCCACGATCACAGACTGCGTGGCTACGCTCTTGAAGTTGGAAACCCGCAGGAATCTATCCTGCACTTCGGGCATTAATGAAAATATAACAAGGACCAGTATCAATCCCAAAAACGGAGCCAGCCAGCCGATGAGATACTGGACTCGCGTTTTTTCTTTCACGAAATCTAGCTGAATCCTTCTCTTTTTCACTGCGGGACCACCTTCCCCGTGGTGGCCGCGGCCATCACACTCTGAGTGTCCCAGTCGGAATAATCTCGGATGTCCACAATCTGTCCGCGGTGGAACACGGCAATCCTGTCACATATACCCAGAAGCTCCGGAAAATAGGAACTGACAAAAAGGATCGTTTTCCCCTGGGATGCCAGCTGACCGATCCATTCATAGATCTGGGACTTGCTGGCCACATCGATTCCTCGAGTCGGCTCATCCAGGAGGAGGATATCCGCCTCTTGATGAAGCAACCGGGCCAGAGCCACTTTCTGCTGATTTCCTCCAGACAGATCCAGGACATCCTGCTCAGCGTCCCGTGCTTTTATCTTCATCTTCCGAATCCATTCACGCACGGAGGCTTTTCTTTTTTTTAAGTCAAGGAAGCCAAATCGGCTGTAGGGATAAAAATGGCTGAGGGTCAGATTATCCGCCAAAGACCGCGACAAAGCCAACCCCTCTCTCTGCCTGTCCTCACTGAGATAACCCATGCCCTGACGGATCCTCTGCGAGGGAGACGATCGGGGAGTTGAAACGGCTGCGATTCTCACGTTGCCATCGGCGACCGCATCCAACCCGAATATCGTCCTCATCAATTCTGTCCTGCCTGCGCCAACCAGACCGGCAAGCCCGACGATCTCGCCGCTGCGTAAACTGAGGTCCACCTCAGATGGCATATTCTTTCCTTTTAGCCTCTCCAGCTTGAGCAGCTCATCGCCGATTTCATGTTCAACCCGGGGAAACATCTCGTCGACTCGTTGTCCCACCATCAGCCGGATGATCTCCGCAAGGGGCACGTCCTTCATCTCTCCCGATCCGACTTTTTTCCCGTCTCTCAGCACTGTGAATCTGTCTGCAACTTCCTGGACCTCTTCCAGAAAATGGCTGATATAAATCACACTCACTCCCTGTTTCTTGAGTCTTCTGATAATCTCAAAAAGAATGGCGCTGTCTTCCTGAGAAAGAGAACTCGTCGGCTCATCCATGATGATAACCGTGGCTTTGCCCATCAAAGCCCGGGCTATTTCCACAACCTGTCGGGCGCCGATGCTCAGCTTTCTCACTGGAGTATCCAGAGAAATCTCCGGGTGATGAACGAACTTCAACGCCTCTCTCACCTGTTCTCTCGTTTCCTTCTGCCGGACAAAACCCCATGAAGCGAGTTCCTTCCCGAGCATGATATTCTCTTCAACAGTGAGATGCGGAGCCAGGTTGAGCTCCTGATAGATCATCGAGACCCCACTCTTTCTCCCATCCAGAGGACTCGAAGGGAAATAAGGTGCATCCTTTAAGAACATCCTCCCTGTATCCGCTTTGAGAGCTCCGCTCAGTATCTTGACCAGCGTGCTCTTGCCCGCACCGTTTTCTCCGATCAAGGCGTGGACTTCTCCTCTCAGAAGATCGAAATTGACATCATCCAGTGCATGGGTGGCCCCAAAGCTCTTGCTGATGTTTTCCATCTGGAGAACTTGAAGAGAAGTCCGATTCTGGATCATCTGTCTAGATAAGCTGAAAAATCAGGCTCAAGAAGGTTCTTGATTTCAGGATTATCCATGTTTTCGCGTGTAGCCAGATAGACTCCTGTATCAATTCGGTTTTCGATCGTCTGGCCCCTCAGATGAAGAGTCATCTGTTTGACTCCCAAATAGCCCATCTTCATCGGATCCTGGAGCACAAGACCGTGCAGCTGCCCGTCTCTGAGAGCCTGAATCAACTTCGGGCTGCTGTCAAAACCGACAAATTTGATCTTCCCAGCCAACCCGGATTCCTGTACCGCCCGGAGCGTTCCAAATGTGCTGGATTCGTTCGGACAAAAGATCCCTTCGACTTCCGGAAACCGGCCGAGAAGATTCTCCGCCAGCTGATAGGCCGTTTCGGTCGTCGCGCCTGTGTACTGGTCTTGAACGAGGAGTGAAATATCCGGAAATTCAGATGTTATGGTGTCCAGAAATCCGTTTTCCCTTTTCGTCGTGCTGGCCGATCCCTCCTGGTACCGGATGAGGAAAATATCGCCTTCTCCTCCGAGCAGCTCTCCCAGTCTTCGGGCGGCGAGGACTCCGCCTTGAGTGTTGTCTGTCGCGACAAAACTGATATGGTCCTCGCCCTGCAGCGCGGAATCGATGATCACGACAGGGATATTCTCGATGGCCGCATCCTGAACAGGCCGGCAGAGAGCCCGGTCATCCAAAGGCGCAAGAACTATTCCGTCCACTCCTCTGTTGATAAAATCCTCGACCACCATGATTTGCTGAGCCCGGTCATCCTCTTTCTGAGGTCCCTTCCAGATAATCTCGACTCCCAGTTCTCTGGAAGCTTTCACCGCTCCCGCATGGATCGATTTCCAGAATTCATGAGTCGTTCCTTTGGGAATTACTGCTATCTGAATTGTTCTCGCGCCTTCCTGCTGTGTGTCTTCCCGCTCTTTTTTTTCACAGGATAAGAATGACAAACAGAGCGTCAGAGGAACGATGCAGGACAGCGCCCACACTCTGTGCATGAGAATTTTCATATCTTCAACTCTCCCATCTACAGATTAAAACAGACCACCTTGGGTTCTGTCATCTCCAGGAGTGCAAATTTGATTCCCTCCCGACCGAGACCGCTCCACTTCACGCCGCCAAACGGCATCATGTCGATGCGGTAATCCGTGGAGTCATTGACCATCACGCCGCCGACATCGAGCCCCTTGATGGCCTTAAAAGCGTTATCCAGAGAACGGGTAAAAATGGCCCCATGCAGCCCGTATCTCACGCTGTTAGCCAGATTGATGGCTTCATCCAACGCAGAAACCTTATACAAATTGACCACCGGACCGAAAACTTCCTCGCAGTTCAGTTTGGCGGCGTCAGGCATATTTCTGAACACTGTGGGTTCAAAGCGAGTGCCTTCACGCTGACCGCCGGTTAAAAGCTCTGCTCCTGCCTTTACGGCTTCCTCGACCCATTCCTCAACCCGGGCTGCTTCCCCTTCAGTGATCATAGGTCCCATATCTGTAGACTCGTCCAGTTGAGGGCCGACCTTTATTTTCTTGGTGAGCTCGACAAACATTTTCTCAAACTCATCATACACGGCCTCGTGAATGTAAATCCGCTGCACTCCGATGCAGTTCTGCCCCACAGCCCAAAAGGCACCGGAAGCCGAAAGCTCCACAGCCTGGGACAGGTCCGCATCATCCATGACAATCACAGGAGAGTTCGATCCCAGCTCCATCCCGATCTTCTTCAAGCCTGCCTTTTTTGTGATGTCCAGACCTGCCTCAGTCCCTCCGGTGAAAGAGATCATTCTGCCCCTTGGGTCTGTCACCAGGGCATCTCCGATCTTCGAGGCCTTCCCGGTCACAACGTTCAAGATTTTCCAGGGAAGGCCCGCTTCGATAAAAGCCTCTCCCAGCTTCAAAGCAGAGAGAGGAGTGACCGTGGCAGGCTTGAGAACTACGGAATTCCCCCCCGCAATGGCCGGTCCGACTTTATGGGCCACAAGGTTCAACGGATCATTGAACGGTGTGATGGCGACGATGATCCCGATGGGAAATCTGTAATAGTACCCCAGTCTGTTCTCCGAACCTTCACGGCTGTCGAACGGGATGGTCTCTCCCACGACCCTCCGCGCCTCCTCGGCAGAGATCGTGATCGTATCGACACAGCGGCTGGCCTCTTTTCTGGCCTCCTTGATGGTTTTGCTTCCTTCCGAGGCGATTATTTTCGCAAAATCTTCCTGGCGGCTCCTTATGATCTCCGCAGCCTTATAAAGGATGGAAATGCGCTCATGCACAGGAAGAGCGCGGTTGATTTCAAATCCTTCCTCAGCGGCCTTGAATGCCGCATCCACGTCCGCAACGTCTCCGGCGGGAACTGTGTCGATGACTTTATCATCGTACGGGTTGCGGACATCTATTTTTTCATCCTTATCCATCCATTTCTCTCCGATGAGCATTTTCATTTGATTACCTCCGTTATGATGAAGAGACGGACTTTATTCACAGGAAAAAATACGAGTCCATGATTCAGAATTGTTCCCAATAAATCGGGATCCATGATGATAAACAGTTAATACAGAAAACAGATCCGTCTCCTTTCCTGCTGCATCTTTTAAAAGGATCTTCTTGACCTGCCATTTTCAGACTGCTCTATCTTAGTGCAAACATATCATTATTTCAACAATCCGACATTGGGATCTAATCTCAGTGTTGATAATCTGATTGGGAAGCGTTCCTATTACTGTGACGATATCTTTGAAAGTCAGGCTATCTGGTGAGGAAGCCATCCGGAGGCGAGCGGGCATGGTTCCCCGAAGAGGAGAGCGAGCCGAGGACTAAGTGGATTTTCCTGGCTGGGGAAAATCCACGGGCTGACTAATCAGTTTGCCTGACTTCCAAAGAGATTATCCCTGAAATGAGGATGTATGCATCCGGTAGTTGATTGTTGAATTTTAGGTGGGGTTATTTTAGAATGGAAGCGCATGGAACGGATCAAGATCTTCGGAAACGAAAACCTCAGGCTCAAAGGAAAGGTCAGGATCAGTGGAGCCAAAAACGCCGTCCTGCCAGCCATAGCGGCGTCCCTCCTCACGAAGGATAAAGTCCGCCTGAAAAACATTCCTCTTGTGAAGGATGTGTACACGATCTTGACCGTGATGAAGGAGCTGGGAGCCAATTCCAGCATCAAAAAGAACACACTGATCATTCAGGTCAAAAAAATCAAATCCGAGCAGGCTTCCTACGAGTTGGTTCAATCGATGAGAGCATCCATTCTCGTCCTGGGCCCCCTTCTGGCACGCTTCGGAAAGGCCTTAGTCGCACTGCCCGGAGGCTGCGCCATCGGTTCCCGTCCGATAGACCTCCACATCCACGGGCTGGAAAAATTGGGCGCCTCGATAAGCCTGGAGCACGGGTATATCAACGCCACAGCGGAAAAACTTCACGGCACAGAGATTGAATTCGAAAAAAAGACAGTGGGCGGAACCGAGAACTTGATCATGGCGGCTTCCCTGGCGCTCGGAGAAACTGTCTTGAAAAACTGCGCGATAGAGCCCGAAGTGATAAACCTCTGTGAGCTTCTGGTCAAAATGGGAGCCAGGATCGACGGGATCGGTGAAGAAACCATTCGCGTAAAAGGTGTCGCTGAGCTCGGCGGTGCCACCCATGAGATCATCCCCGACCGGATCGAAGCCGGGACCTTTCTCGTCGCCAGCGCTCTCACCCGGGGGAATATCGTGCTCACCCACGTCCGGCCCGATCACCTGGATACAGTGATTGAAAAACTGAAATATTCTGGAACGCAGATCGAAAAACTCAACAACTCTTCCCTTCGCGCCATAGGAAGCGAAGAGATCAGGCCTCAAGACATCACCACGTCTCCTTATCCCGGATTTCCGACCGATATGCAGGCCCAGTTCATCGTCCTGATGACTCAGGCCTCGGGAACCTCCATCATCACCGAAACCATCTTTGATAGAAGATTTTCTCATATCAACGAGCTGCTTCGACTCGGAGCCATAATAGAGGTCTCGGGTGACAAAGCTTTGGTGAAGGGGAACACTCCTCTCTCGGGAGCGGAAACCATTGCGACAGATCTCAGGGCATCGGCGTCCCTTGTCTTGGCCGGCCTGATCGCCACCGGAGAGACTGTTGTCAATGACGTCGAGCACCTGGACAGAGGTTACGAAAAACTGGAGGTCAAACTCAAATCTCTTGGGGCCAGGATCGAAAGAATAAAGGAGTGAGAACAGAGGCACAAAAATGGAAGAATGCATTTTCTGTAAAATCATCAGAAAAGAGATCCCGGCAGGCATTGTCTACGAGGACGAAAAGATGATCGCTTTCAACGACATCAATCCCCAAGCTCCGGTGCACATCCTTCTCATCCCCAAAGAACACTTCCCTTCCTTGAATGAAATCCCTGAAGATAAAAAGGGGATCTTGAGCCATCTCCTCCTTAAAGCAAAAGAAATGGCTCGAGAAAAGAAAATTGCGGATAGAGGTTACAGGATCGTCCTCAACACGGCTCGAGAATCAGGGCAGGAAGTTCTCCACATCCATTTCCACCTCATAGGGGGTAGGCAGATGAGCTGGCCTCCCGGATAAAAAGAGACAAGACCTGAATTCGCTTGAAAGAATAAGTTAAAAGGAGGTTAGACCATGGAAATCACCTGGTTAGGGCATTCTGGGATCAAAATCAAGGGATCCAAAACCATCTACATCGATCCGTTTCTCACGGGTAATCCGGCAGCCTCGACGACTCCCGATGAAATCAACGAGGCGGACGTCGTTGTTGTCACACATCATCACGGCGATCATCTCGGAGATGCCTTCACCATCTGTAAAAAAACAGGCGCCACATGCGTCGGTATCCATGAGATATCCGTGGATGCGGAAGCCGAAGGGATCACCACAGAAGGAATGAATATCGGCGGAACTGTTGAAGCCAAAGGAGTCAAAGTTCATATGGTGCAGGCACTTCACTCTGCCGAAAAAGGCGACCCGGCAGGAGTGGTCATAGAGATGGACGGCAAGACGATCTATCATGCCGGAGATACGGGCCTCACCTATGATATGAAACTCATCGGTGAATTTTTCAAGCCGGACCTCAGTTTCCTCCCGATCGGCGACAGGTACACCATGGGCGTCCCCTCAGCAGCCAAAGCTGTTGAGTTTATCCATACGAAAAAAGTGATCCCCATCCATTACAACACTTTTCCGATCGTCAGCGCGGACCCCGAAGAGTTCAGGAAGAGAGTCGGAGACAAGGCAGAAGTCATCATTCTCAATCCCGGAGATTCTTACGATCTTTAAACTCTTGCAGCCCGTCTGTGGCTGATTCGCGTCCTGTCCAGTGGCCTACTTGATCGATGGAAACAACCTTATCGGACACCTCTCCTCTGCAGATCTAAAAGACCCCCAGAGCAAGCCCATGCTCGTCTCGAAGCTCCGGAGATTCCAGCGCCAGAAAAAAACACGTGTTCTCGTGGTCTTCGACGGAACGCCCGACCTCAATTTGATCGGTGAAAGCTACCAGCGGAAAAATTTTTCAGTCATCTTCCCTTCTTTTGACCAGAACGCCGATGAAACTATCAAAGAAATCATCTCCAAACAGACCGATTTGAGAAGATTTTTTGTGGTCAGCTCGGATCGCGAAATCAGAGATTTTGCCAAGGCCAAAGGCGCAAAGTCCTTAAGCTGCGAAGAATTCGAGCGCGAGCTCAAGTCCACCCTGAGAGAGCATAGAAAATCTCTGGAAGAAGAGAAAAACGTTACTCCGCCATCCTCATTTGAAGTCAACCAGTGGCTCAAGATTTTCAAGGATAAAAAATGAAGGATATTTCCATCATCGGGGCCGGCCGGCTCGGCACTTCACTGGGCGCTGCGCTTTCGAAAAAAGGCTACAGGATAAAATCTCTCTCCTGCAAAACAGCTCGATCAGCCGAAGAAAGCCGGACGATCATCGGACAGGGGAAGGCATCCGCAGATAATATCCAGACTGCACAATCCGGAGATATTCTGTTCTTATGTTTACCGGATGACGAAATCCGGAAGGTGGCGAGGGAACTGAAGGGTGCGAACATTAACTGGTCAAAAAGATACATTTTTCACTGCTCGGGACTCCTTTCCTCGGATGTTCTGAAACCATTCTCCGCCAGAGGGGCCTTCACGGCCTCTGTCCATCCTATCCAGTCTTTCGCTCACAAAAAATCCTCTCCAGGACAGTTCGAAAATATTTATTTCGGATTGGAGGGCGAAATCGAAGCTCTGAAAATGTCTCAAGAAATCATCCAGAGGCTCGGTGGCCGCTCCCTGATCATCAAGGAAGAAGATAAAGCTGTGTATCACGCGGCCTGCAGCATAGCCTCTAATTTTCTCGTCGTGCTCCTGGATATCGCATCCTCGTTACTCACACGGATAGACCTTCCAGAAGACCAGGCCTTTCAAGTCTTGTATCCTTTAGTCCAAGGGACTTTACACAATGTAAAAAAATTTAACATCCGTTCCTCCCTTACCGGCCCTGTGATTCGAGGCGAAAAAGAATCCGTTAAAACACATCTTGAGGCGTTGAGAAAATTTCCCCCGTATGATGAGACTTATATAAACCTGGCGTCTTCGGCTCTAGAGATAGCCAGAAGGGAAAAAAAGCTGCCGTCACATAAGATCAAGGCGTTGAAGGCCCTGCTGGAAGGACAATAACCTCTTCTTCAAGCTCAACATCGAACGTCTCTTTCACCCGCCGTTTCAACTCCTGGGCGAGTCGAACAACATCCTGCGCTGAGGCGTTCTCCTGGTTAATGATGAAATTCGAATGCCCGGAGTACACAGAAGCCCCTCCCACCTTAAGCTCCTTCGCTCCGACTTTCTCGAGGAAATACGCGGCAGGGACTCTTTTCCCGCCGGAAATCACCGGATTTTTAAAATAGCTTCCGGCACACGGCAAATCGTGAGGAGGATGCTTTTTTCCTCTTTTTTTCAGGTTCCGATCGATGAGAGCTCTGATCGTTTTCCCTTCCTCCTCCCGAAGTTCAAACACAGCGCTCAATAACACATCATGTTTTTCCTTGAGAAGGCTGTGCCGATACCTGAATTCAAAATAGTCTCTCCCAACCTGAACCTCCTTCCCCTGAGAATCGAGCAGCAGGGCTTCTTTCAGGACATCTCCTATGCTCTGTTCGAATGCCCCGGCATTCCCGAAAATCGCACCCCCTAACGTGCCCGGAATCCCCGCCATGAATTCGATCCCACCCAGGCCCTGCTCAGTGCAGAACCGGAGTAGATCTTCCAGGGTGACCCCGGCAAACGCTTCCACCTCAGCTGTGCCCTCTTTTTTCTTTATTCCCTTTACGCTATTTTTTATGATCAGGCCTCGAAATCCGTTATCATCAAACAGAAGATTGTATCCTCCCCCGATGATATAGTAGGGGACAGAGGCTTCCCGCACACAGAGTACGGCATTCACAAGATCTTGACCGGCAGTCGCCTCAAAAAAATAGTCCGCTGTGCCTCCGATTTTAAAGTGGGAATATCCCCGAAGAGGAATCGATGTGAGCAAGGGTTTTTTAACATTTTTGAGGAAATCTTCAGAAAAATTCTCTGCTGCTGGGCTCATTTGAGAATATTTTATATTACGGCCGCACAAAGAACAATAGTCAATGGGGTCAGGCTCTCAACAAAGCCTGATTCCATCCTCTCAAATTCTTTCATTTTGGCACAGATTTTGCTATTATATTGAGTGGATAGAGGCTTAGCTTTTTAAAATCAGTTCGATTGATATTTAATCCAACAAAAAATATTATGCAGTTTTTCAGAGAGGTTAAAAAATGAAAAAAACAACTTTGACAGTACTGATCCTCATCCTCTTCACTTTCGGAACTTTATATGCTCAACAAAGCGAATCCGACCAAGCTTACATCGAGGCAATGGCAACCAAAGATCCTGCTCAGAAAGCCAAGCTCCTGAAAGAATGGCTCAAAAACAATGCAGGAAAAGGAAGCCAGTATGAAAAATATGCCTGTGCGGAACTGTGTGTGTTTCCTTATCCCGGGAAAACTGCCGAAGAGCTTATCGAATACGGGGAAAAAGCCCTCTCACTCGGAGGGCTGGACGATTTCACCAGAGCCAGGGTTTTAATGACCACGGCGTCAGTCTACACCCAGCGCGGCCAGAATTTGGAAAAGGCAAAAAACTATTCTCAGCAGGTCATTCAAATCGCTAAATCCAATAAAGATAATGATTCAAGTGGAGCCTCGTCCGCTCAGTGGAATCATTTTATGGGAATCGGGTACTACACGAACGGCCTCGCGCTCGAAAAAGGAAGGGATCCCAGGGGCGCATTAGAATCCTATCTCAATTCTTATAAAATTCTGAAAGACCCCCAAATCGCCAAGGACCTGAAAAGAGTCGGAAAAAACCTGTATGATTTCAAATTCTATAAGGACGCGGAAAAAGCCTTCCAGGTCGCCGCCACGGCCCTCAGGGATTATCCCAGCGTGTATTTGTACGCCAAAACTCTCCACAGGAACGGGAAGAAGGACGACGCTCTGAGGTACTATAAACAGGCTTATGCCCAACAGAAATCCGGAGATGTCGCCTACAATATTGGAATCATCCTCGCTGCCCAAAGCGAGAAAGATTCTTCTCTCTCCCCCGATGCCATCAAATATCTTCTCGAGGCAAGCTTCCTTTCTCCTCCCAACTCAAAAAAAGCCATGCAGCTCGCTGAATCGATATACTTCACATACAACAAGGACCTCAAATACAACGAAACAGTCAGAGAAATTCAGAAAAAGTCCAAAGAACTTGAAGAATTGACCACAGATTACAACAAAAGATTCGGCAACAAGGACGATGATGAGCTGTCCGATACGGATAAAAGAATGATGAGAATCTTGGAGCAGGATATCGAGGCCGTTCAGAAGGACATAGAGGAGCTCTTGACAAAACAGAAAGCGGCCCTAGACAAATTCAACAAGCTCATCGAAGATACAAAGCGAAGGCTCGGGACCAGATAAGGCCTGCCATTTAAAAAAGGAGACAGGCGAGTTTTTCTTCGGGGACTGTCCCTTTCAGTCCTTATATTAAGGATAGACAGGGACTGTCCCCCTTTTAAGGATAAACTCGCCTGTCTCTTTTTTTGTCAATTGAACTTTTCACGGGTCTATTATATTATCCTCAATGAAATAGCTCTGGAGGAAACCAGTCTAACCTCCTATCCGTGATGACATGAGAACCAAAGATCTTCCGCTCAAACAGGCCAAACAGAAAATCCAGAAAATACGAAAAGATATCGAACACCACGAAAAAAAATATTACGTGGATAACGACCCTCAAATCTCTGATTTCGAATTCGACATGCTCCTGAAAGAGCTTGAAGCACTCGAGTCACAGTTTCCCGAATTGATCACACCTGAATCGCCCACTCAAAGAGTGGGTGAGCAGCCGGTCACTGGATTCGCCTCTGTGGAACACAGCACCCCCATGCTCAGCCTGGACAATTGCTACAGCATCGAAGAGCTGAAGGAATTCGAAGAGAGAATCCAGAAAATCATTCCCAAAGAAAAAATTCAATACGTGACTGAACTCAAGATTGACGGCTTGGGTATATCAGTCATTTATCGCGAAGGAAACTTTGTCCAGGCGGTGACCCGGGGGGACGGATTCAAAGGGGATGATGTGACTCTCAACGTGAAAACAATCAGGAGTCTTCCGCTCACAATCCGCAACAGGCATGAGATTGAAGTCAGGGGAGAGATATTCCTTCCTTTTCAATCTTTCCATAAAATAAACCAAACACGATCAAAAAAAGGTGACCCGCTCTTTGCCAATCCCAGAAATGCGGCGGCCGGTTCTCTCCGCCTTCTCGATCCCAAAGAAGTGGCTTCGAGGCATCTGGATGTGTTCCTCTACTCCATCCTGACAGATGGGGACCAAGAAAAAACGCAATGGCAAGGCCTCCAGAAGCTCAAAGAACTGGGCTTTAAGACCAATCCTCACTCCAGAACCTGTTCTTCTCTGGAGGAGGTCGTCTCCTTCTGGGAGAAATGGAACAACAAGAGGGACAGTCTGGATTATGACGTCGATGGCGTTGTGGTCAAAGTCGACTCCACCCGACAGCAAAAGAATCTCGGCAGCACGGCCAAATTTCCCCGATGGTCCATCTCCTTTAAGTTTCCGGCAAGACAGGCCACAACACGGATTCAGGACATCCAGATTCAGGTTGGACGGACAGGAGCCTTGACACCTGTCGCCATCCTGGACCCTGTGCAGCTTTCGGGAATCACAATCAGTCGCTCAACCCTTCACAACGAAGACGAGATCAAAAGAAAAGACATCCGGGCCGGAGACTCTGTACTCATCGAACGCAGCGGAGATGTCATCCCCAAGGTCGTCTCCGTGATGAAAGAGAGGCGCACGGGCAAAGAAACTCCATACGTTTTTCCGACCAAATGCCCTGTTTGCGGTTCTAAGGTCTTCAGGCCCGAAGGCGAAGCGATATCGCGCTGTGAGAATCCCTCGTGCCCGGCAAGACTGAAAGAATCTCTGCTGCATTTCGCATCGCGCAGGGCTATGAACATAGAGGGCCTGGGAGAAGCCATAGTCGACCAGCTCCTGGCTAAAAAGCTCGTGAAGACCATTCCGGACCTCTACTCATTGGTGTTCGAAGACTTAGAAAAACTCGAAAGGATGGGACCGAAAAGCTCTCAGAACCTTTTGGATGAGATCGAAAGTTCAAAAGCCAGAGACCTCTCCCGGTTGATCTTTGCCTTAGGGATAAGATACGTGGGTGAGCGGACCGCCCACACTCTGGCAGCTCGTTTTAAGGATCTGACAACTCTGCCCAAGGCCTCCTTTGAAGAGCTCTTGGATGTTGAAGATGTCGGCCCCAAAGTGGCAGAAAGCGTTGTTTTCTTTTTTAAGCAGCCCGAAAATACTGAGCTCATGAATAAACTGAAAAACGCGGGTTTAAATTTCTCCCATAGGGAAGCAGCCAAACCGGCCGATCTTCCCCTGAGAGGACAGACTTTTGTTCTCACCGGCACGCTTTCTGAGTTGACAAGGGAAGAAGCTGCGGAGATCATCGAAAAACTGGGAGGGGTGGTGACATCTTCTGTCAGCCGCAAAACGACTTATGTGGTGGTTGGCGAGTCTCCTGGAACTAAGTTCGAAAAAGCTCAAAGAATGGGAATCCCGACTTTAGGGGAAAAAGAATTCTCAAAGCTTGTCGGGAGAGACTAACCTTTCTTCTTTTTCTTTTTCTTTTTCTTTTTTCGAAAAGAGATTATTTCCTTCAAACCCTTTTTTTCAGGCTTTTCAGTCAGGCCTAAAGCCTTGAGAGCCACCTCATGTTCAGGATCGATCTCTAGAGCTTTTTTAAACTGTCTTTTGGCCTTCACGGATAGTCCTTCCTGCTCATAAAACTCGCCCAAAGCGGCAAAGAGGTCCGCATTCCATGGTTCAAGATCAAGTGCTTTGTGAAAATCCTCTTCAGCTTTCTCATGGAACGAGGGAACTCTGGACTCAGCCATTGCGAGATACATAAAATAATTCGCCTTACTGCTCTTCAACCGGATAGCCTCTTCAAAACAAACCAAAGCCTCTTCGTATTTTCCGCGGTTGTAAAGGCCCTTCCCCTGGCGGAATTTCACATCCGCCTGTTTTTCCAGTTCTTTCCTGTCCACCTCAGCCGGAGAGTCCAGCTTCTCATCATAATCCTGTTTTTCTTTTTCATTGCTGAGGGTTTGGAAGGCTCGCGTGATGTGACCGAACACCTCTTCAACCATCTCTCTTGTATTTTTGGGAAGATCTCGAGCAAAGCGGTCCGGATGATACTTGCGCGCCATTTCAAAATAAGCCTTTTTGATCTCCTTTTGTGGCGCCTCGCGTGGTATATTCAAAATTTGATAATAATTCATGGACTCAATCTCTTTGTTGAGCGCCTCCAGCTCGCCTATCTTCTTCTGCGTCTTATCTTCCTCGGGTTTCAAGAGCTTTTCTTTCTCCTCCTCAACAGCTTTCTCTGGCTTCATCTCTTCCTTGACTTTCTCTTTCTCTTCGACAGCAGCCTTTTTCTCTTTCTTCCGCACCGAGGGAACCTTTTTTTTGGGCTTCTTTTTTTTGGCCGGGACCTCTTCTAGAACTTTAGCTTCTTGGACATCGATGAGATTCAAGCAGTAAAAGAGATAGAGGCTTTTCCAGAAAAACTCCTCAGCAGAGTCTGAGGCCCCCAGAAGCATTTCGGCAGAAGACTTGCCGTCAATCGATTTTAATAACAGCTTTTCTTCTTTCGTCAAACGGTCCAGGCAGTCTCTTTTCTTGTAAACCGGAACTTTGGTCTTCATAGCCTTTTCTAATTCAGGATCGTAGTTCATCCGCCTGATGCCTTCTTCGATCAAATCAGGTACATTCATCTTGTATGCGAATCTCTTCCGACTGAGATCTTTCCGCGCTTGAAAATCATACTTTCCTTCAAAAAGAGGAAAAATGTTCAAAGTGACTTCTCTCATCTGAAACATCAAGCCATCATTCAAATCTTCTTTAGTGAGAAGACCTTTTTTGATCAACGCTTTTCCGAGGCTCTGCGTCGGGTCGATGTGCTGGTCGATATTCCTGAATGTTTCCACAGATATCTTCCTCAGTTTAAGCAAGATCTCCCCCAGAAGTTCCTGAGGATGCGTGGTCTTGACCATGACCAAAACACCTTTCTGGAAGAAAAGGTATTTCTGGAGTTCTTTCTGTTTAAAGATAAGGCACCCCGTCCGTTTATCGAAATAAATTTCCCTGAGGTAATGCCCGATGTGTTCCATTTCGGATTCCTAATATTATATAAAATAAAATCACAATGCAAAAAAAATTACAAGATTGAAACCTGAAAATTTCACGCCCTCTTTCATGTTTCCAGCCTGCTCTCAACGCATCATTCCCGCCATTAACTCGAAAGCACCGAAAAATGATTGGGCGCCAGAAGTCAAGATCAAAGGACACTTTATTTTCTTGCTCTTTTCGAACACCGGTACTACAAGGTCCCTCCTGGGGAAAGTCCATGTATTGGGATTTGAAAAGCAGAAAAAATTGTGATAAATTTTCCTGGATGAAAGTTGCCCTGGCACAAATTTCTCCCCATCTGGGAAATCCGAAAAAAAATCTCGACCTCCATTTGCGGTGCATCGAAAAAGCAATACAGAAAAAGGCAGACCTGCTGGTCTTTCCCGAGCTCAGCCTCACCGGTTACTCTCTGATGGATATGGTGGATGACGTGTCCATTGTTCCTGGAAAAGACCCGATATTCAACAAGCTCAAAACCGCAAGCCGCGAGATCTCCCTTGCTGTGGGATTTGTGGAAGAAATGGAGAAAGGGCTCTTTTACAATTCCGCCGCTTTCTTGGCAGGAGGGAAAATTCTTCACATCCACAGGAAAGTTTTTCTTCCCACTTTCGGAATGTTCGATGAAGCGAGGTTCTATGCCCAGGGCAAGAACTTTCACACTTTTTCCTCTCCGTTCGGAAAAACGGGGATGATGATCTGCAGGGATTTTCTCAGCTACGGAGCCAGCTATCTGCTTTTCGCCGGCGGAACAGAGATCATCATCGTCCTGAGTGCAGCTCCTGGACGAGGAACCGCACAGGAAGAATCTTACGAGACGAGCCGGATGTGGGAGATTATGGGCGAGACCATCTCCCGATTTTCGACGGTTTTCCTGATTTACTGCAACAGGGTTGGATTCGAAGATGGAAAACACTTTGCGGGCGGCTCCTTCGTATTTAATCCTTCAGGGGAAATGATCGCCAAGGCAGCTTATGTCGACCCGGATTTTTTAATCTGTGAGGTCAACCTGGATGAGATTCGAGAAGTCCGCAAAAAATGGCCTTATAAAAGGGATGACAGGCCTGAAATCATACTCGAGGCCCTCAAGAGGACAGTCCAGAAATATGAAGATTAACACGCCTTTTGTCGAAAAAGTGCTGACGGCATTCATCAAGGATGAACTCCATAAATTCAACTACAAAAGGGGGATTTTAGGGCTGTCTGGGGGGCTCGATTCCGCTGTATGCGCCTTCCTTGCAGTCAAGGCCCTGAGTCCCACTCATGTTGTCGCTCTCATCCTGCCTTACGGACAGACTTTCAGCAGGGATGTGGAGGATGCTCAGGAAATCGCGAGGATTTTGGGTATAAGATCAAAAACAATCGATATATCCCCGATAGTCGACGTGTATTTTTCAAAATACCCGACTCAAAGCCGGATTCAAAAGGGCAACAAGATGGCCAGAGAGAGGATGTCCATCCTCTACGATTTTTCTTATCGAGAAAAGGCTCTCATTCTCGGGACGAGCAATAAAACAGAGCTTCTTCTGGGTTACGGAACCATCCATGGGGACATGGCGTGTGCGATCAATCCATTAGGTGACCTGTACAAAACCCAGATCAGGCAGCTTGCACAACACCTGGGAGTGCCGGAAAAAATCCAGAAAAAAACACCTTCGGCCGGGCTGTGGACAGGCCAGACTGACGAAAAAGAAATTGGCCTCCCCTACGATGAAATCGATAAAGTTCTGTTCCAGCTGGTTGACAAAAGGACGCCTCCAAAAGACGTTATCGCCTCAGGGTTCAAGAAGAAAACCGTCGAGAAAATCGTCAACCTGATAAAAAATTCTGAGTTCAAGAGGAAACTCCCTCCCATCCCCAAAATATCGTCCCGAACTGTAGGTCATGATTTTCTCTATCCTTATGACCGGGACAGATAGGCCATGCAGGCGGAAGATTCCGGAAAAAGGCCCCCCGGCACTCTGTACGTGATGGCTACCCCTATAGGAAATCTTGAAGACCTGACATTCCGGGCACTGAGAATCCTTGAAGAAGTGTCCCTCATAGCCTGCGAGGACACGCGTCAGACACGAAAACTCCTCGCTAAGTACAACATCCAGAAAAAGCTGATCAGTTATTACCATCCCAGAGAAAACCAAAAAATTCCTCGCATCATTAACCACCTGAAAAAGGGAGAGGACGTGGCGCTTGTCACTGATTCAGGGACTCCCGGGATCTCTGATCCTGGATATCCACTCATCAGGGAAGCCATTGCCCAGGAGGTCAGGATAGTCCCGGTTCCCGGCGCCTCAGCCCTGACCTCAGCCCTCTCTGCCTCAGGGCTTCCGACCCATAGATTTCAATTCATCGGATTTCCCCCTGCCAAGAGGGAAGGGACAAAAAAACTGCTTACTTCTTTGAAGGATGAGAAATCCACCCTTGTGTTCTATCTCCCAACTCGAAGGATTCACTCTTTTCTCCAGTTAGTCCTTGAAATCCTCGGGAACAGGCGGACCGTCATAGCCAGAGAAATGACGAAAATTCATGAGGAGTTCATCAGGGGAACAGCAGAAGAACTGACTCAAAACCTGGCCCAAAAGAAACTCAAGGGCGAAGCTACCCTCCTAATCGAGGGATCCCGATTAAAACCAGCTCAATCATAGGGGACGTTCCCATATCCCGTTATCTCTTTCTGTAGGTCCTTTTTGAATTCCGGTAAGATAAGGTGTCCCCCTGGGGAACATCCCCATATACATCAACCTCACTATATCGTATCCTGAAAAATTTCAATATCATCGGTTTTCCCCTGGGAAACGTCTCTGTATAAACGAAATTTAATAAATTTTAAAAAATTACTTGACAAATAGACACTAAGATATTATATTATATACGCACTAAGATATTAGGAGGTAAAGATGAATATTGTGAGATGGGACCCTTTCAGGGACCTTGTGACACTGAGAGAAAAGATGAATCGTGTTTTTGAAGAAGCGTTTACATCTCGTGGAGAAGAGAAGGACTTAATGGGCAGCACATGGAGCCCATCGGTTGATATCTACGAAGCCGAAAACGAACTTGTCCTGACAGCAGAACTGCCCGGTGTCGATGAGAATGACATCGAGATCAAGATCGAAGACAACACTCTCACACTCCATGGTGACAGGAAATTCGAAAAGGAAACCAAAGAAGAGAATTATCACAGGATCGAGCGCTCTTACGGTTCTTTCTACAGATCTTTCACCCTCCCTCGGAACATAGACCAGGAGAATATCAAGGCAGAACGCGAGAACGGAATCCTGAAGATCAGTCTCCCAAAGAAGCCGGAGTTGAAGCCGAAGAAGGTGAAAATCCTCAAGCCCAAAAGCTCACCCAAGAACAAGAAATAACGCTTTAAAAACCTATACTCTCGCGAGCGCCCACGGTCGAATGACCGGGGCGCTTTTTTTTACAAACAGGTGAGTATTCAAGCCTGAGCCAAAGTCAGGGCTCTCACTTCCTTGGCTCCCGCTTTCCGGAGAGCCAGGCTGCACTCTCTGACAGTCGAACCCGTTGTGTACACATCATCCACGAGCAGAACCGTCTTTCCTTTTATTTTTTCTTCTCGCACAACACGGAATGCGCCTGAAATGTTTTTCTCCCGCTCTTCTATCTCAAGGAGAGTTTGAGGAGGCACGTTTTTCACTTTGATCAGCACGCCTTCTTCCATCTCAATACTCTTGAGCCGCGCCAATTCTTCGGCAATACTTTGGGCCTGATTGAAGCCCCGTTCCTTTTTCCTTTTTTTGTGGAGTGGTACAGGGATGATCACATCTGCCTCCCACCAGATGCTTTCCTCTTTTCCCAGTGTTCTATACATCAGCCGAGCGAAGTCTCTGCCCAGAGCTTGAAAATGTCGGTACTTAAACAGAAGGATCGCATCCTTCAATCTTCCTGTATATCTGCCGAAAGAACGATGAGAGAAGAAGGGGGGTCTTTTCTGCACGCATTCCTGGCAGAGATGAGGCTCAACACCTCCCGCGAAAAACCGTCCGCAGCACACACAATAGGATGAAGGAAGAGAGATCATGCTTTCCCAACAGGAACGACAGATGATCCGCTCCCCGGGATATTCGAGCAGAGAAGAACACAGTTCGCAGAAAGAAGGAAAAAAAATAAGCTCGGCGAGCTTGGCAAATGAGGAAATTCTTTTGCGAAGAGAAGGAATCAAGATTCTTCTTCAGCTTTTTCCTGGCATTCGATGCAGTGTGGAGCCCAGGGAACAGCGTTCAGCCTCTTTTTGCTGATATTTTTCTGGCACATCTGACAGATTGCGTACTCATTCTTCTCGATTCTTTTCAAAGCCTCATCTATCAGAAACAACTGCTTTCGCTCGGCATCGGAAAGGCTGAGGAGGAATTCCTTGGTGTAGGAACTTTCGGCTTTATCGGCGATATCCTGGGCGATTCCTGACTCGACCTTCCGGCTCTCGTTGTAGAATTCGCTCAACTTGGCGACAATCTCCTCTTTCTTTTCCATCAATTTCTTTTTATATTTTTCTCTTTCGGCTTTATTCAAAATTATCCCCCTATTTGGCGTATTGTCTTCCTTTGATAATCATTAAAGCGCGATATATCTGTTCCAAGAGCATCACGCGGCTCAACTCATGAGAGAAAGTCATTCGAGAAAGAGAGAGGAGCGCGTCTGCTCTCTTCAAAATCCGTTCTTCCAGCCCCAGAAATCCGCCAATAACAAAAGTCACAGCTCGAGCCGAACCGGAAGAAACTTTCTTTAAAAACTGGGCTAACTCGACAGAACTCATTTCCTTGCCCTCATGAAAGAGGCAGATAATATAATGATTTTTAAAGTGTTTTTCAAGCTCGGATGCCTCAATCTCTTTGATTTTCTGGGCGTGTCTTTCGGGTATTCCTTTGGCTGCCTTTGTCTCGACAATTTCGCATCTTTCTAACCGGTTGATCCGTTCCAGGTAGAATTCCTGTAGATTTTGGATATCCCTGTTCCGTGTTTTTCCGGGCCACAAAATTCTGAATCTCATCAAAAACGACTGGATTCCTCCCGTTTTGTCTAAAAAACGTCCAATTCTTCAAAAATTGTCCATAAACAATAATGATTAAAAGGGCAATTGTCAATGTTTTTTTTAAAAACAGGAATTATGGCAGCAATTGAAATATCAGAAGGAGAGTTTAGGGGCATCTCCCCAAAGTTTTTCCAGGGAGTAGTATTCCCGTGCCTCTTGAGAAAAGACATGCACAATGAAACTTCCGTAGTCCATCAAAATCCAATCCGCCCTCTCCCTGCCTTCGACACTCAAGGGCTTTATTTTTTGCTTTTTCATCTCCTCCTCAACACTCTCGCAGATAGCCGTATTCTGTCTGGAGGAGTTTCCGTGCATAATGATAAAAAAATCTGTAAAAGATGCGATTCCTCTCAAATCCAGGACCACTAGCTCCTCGCCCATTTTCTCCAGGCTGGCCTTGACAGAGGCCTTCACCTCGGACGGGAGGCTCCTTTTGGTTGTTCTTTTTTTCGGCATTTCTTCGGTCATGGTCTAACTCTTATAAAGGTTATTCCTCTGAATATAAGCGTTCACTTCATCTGGAACCAGTGTTTGAATGGATTCGCCCTTTTGGATTTTTTTCCGGATATCGGTGGATGCGATATCCAAAGCGTCAATCGGCATAAGGAAAATTTTCCGAGTGCGCAGCATGTCCTCATTGATATTTCCAGATTCAGAGAGTTTGCACATAATATCTCGGGAGATCCCCTGGACGACTGACTCGGCCTCTTCCAGGCGAAATCCAGGCCGGCTGATGATCACAAAAAAACACTGTTCCAACACGCGTTCATGATTCTTCCATGTATCGATCTCTAAAAAAGCGTCGATGCCGAGGATGAAGAATATCCGAGAATTCGGGTAGAGCTTCTTAATCTTCCCCAAGGTGATGATCGAATAGGACCTCTCTTCCGCATCGACCTCGATGGAGGAAGGGATGAAATGAGGATGCGAATGGAGAGCCAGTTCGACCATTTTCATTCGGTGTGCCGGAGATGCGATCTCCGCGGAATCCTTATGGGGAGGAATGGAGGAAGGAATAAAGAGCACTTTGTCAAGGCCCAGCTTTTTTTGAACAATCTCCGCGGCCTTCAAGTGACCTGAATGGATAGGATTGAACGTGCCTCCAAATAATCCGATTCTCTCTTCCTTCATGAGTTCACTCTGACTTCTCTCTGAATTGATCCAGAGTCGTGGCTATTTCATTCACCAATCGGCGCAATCCTTTTTCCTTGAGCGCAGAGATCGCAAAAAACGGAAGTCCTTCATCTTTTGCCAGCTTCTCCGCATCTTTTAATCCAGCCTTCATATTGTTCAGGAGATCGATCTTGTTCGCCGCCAGGATTTGATGTCTTTCGATCAATCTCGGGCTGAACGCTTTCAGCTCTTTCATGACGGTTTTAAAATCCTGGATCGGATCCCTTCCTGTATACGGGGACACATCGATCAGGTGGAGCAGGATTTTTGTCCTTTCCACGTGCCTCAGGAATTGTGTGCCCAAACCGTGCCCGAGATGAGCCCCTTCGATCAGTCCGGGAATATCCGCGATGACAAAACTCTGAAGTTCATCCACATCCACGACTCCCAGATTCGGGACAAGAGTCGTAAAAGGATAGTCAGCGATGGTGGGCTTGGCTGCAGAAATCTTTGATATCAGAGTGGACTTTCCCACATTCGGAAAACCGACCAATCCGACATCGGCAATAAGCTTTAGCTCGAAGATACACTCTTTTTCTTCCCCGGCTTGGCCTTCCTCCGATTCCCTGGGGGCTCGATGGATAGACGTGGCGTAAGACGCATTGCCCCGGCCGCCTTTCCCACCTTTCGCGATCAAGTATTTAACGCCAGGAGAGATAAAATCAAACAGAATCTCTTCTTTATTCTCTTCTCTGACAATGGTCCCGACCGGAACCTTAAGGTCAAGATCCTCTCCTCTTTTTCCTTGGCGGTTCCCTCCCTCCCCATGAGATCCTCTGCGCGCTTTGTTTATGGGGTGAAACCGAAAATAGGCAAGGGTGTGGAGGTTCTCGTCCGAAACCAAATAGATGCTTCCTCCGTCTCCTCCCCGGCCGCCATCCGGACCTCCTCGAGGAACCCCCCTCTCCCTCCGAAAACTCACACAGCCGTTACCGCCTTTTCCTGCACAGAGGGTGACTTTGACCTGGTCAACGAACATATTAAGCGGAGCCTGAACCTCCTTAGGCAGGGATCACAGAGACGAACTTGGTGTTTTTGCCCTTTTTTTCATACTGGACAGTCCCCGTGATTTTGGCAAAGAGGGTGTCATCCTTGCCTCTTCCCACATTCATTCCAGGTCTAAACGGTGTGCCTCTCTGGCGCACGAGGATGGAACCGGCCGTGACATACTGTCCGGCAAAGCGTTTGACTCCCAGCCTCTTCGAATGGCTGTCTCTTCCGTTTTTAGCGCTTCCACCTGATTTTTTATGCGCCATTTTATTTCTCCTTCTTTACGGATTTTTTCTTAGTCTTTTTTGCGGCTTTCGCAACGGATTTCTTTTTTGTGTCCGATTTCGCTGCGGGTTTCGCAGCCGGTTTGGACACTTTTTTGGCCGGAGCCTTCTTCTCTTCCTTCTTCGGAGTCTCTTTTTTCGCTTCTTTAGGCTTTGGTGCACTCACTTTTGTCTTGACCTTTGGAGCTGGTTTCTTGACTTCCTTCTTGACTCCTTTAGCCGGTTTCGCCTTGGGTGCCGCTTTGAGGCTGGAAACAATCTGTTCGATCTTCACCCGCGTGAGCTCCTGGCGGTGTCCTCTTTTTTTCTTGTACTGCTTTCGTCTTTTTTTCTTGAAAACAATGACTTTCTTGTCCTTAAAATTCTCCACGATCTCTGCCTTCACCACGGCATTCTGGACAAGAGGAGTCCCGACCAACGTCTCGCCTTGCTCGTCGACGAGAAGAACTCTGTCAAATGTGACTTTCTGGCCTTCTTTCCGGTCAAGCTTCTCTACGGCAAGAACATCGCCTTCTTGAACCTTATACTGTTTTCCGCCTGTTTCGATAACAGCAAACATCTTTTCTACCTCTAATATTTTGTCTTATGAGAAAATGAGGGATTCTAACTTTAACATACGGCTATCTTTATGTCAACTGGGGTCAGGCTTTGAAAACTTTGATAATCTTAAAGCTATCAATCAGGGCTTTCTTGACAAAAACAGCTCTTTTCTCTAACTTAGTGAAGTCTTTCTCCACGAGAAGATCTGGAATCAACGGGCGGTTAGCTCAGCGGTAGAGTACCGGTTTTACAAGCCGGGTGTCACTGGTTCGAATCCAGTACCGCCCACCAGAAATTCCCCCATTGACTGAAGAGATCAAATATCTCAGTTCTTGCTGGTTATCCCTAGAGGCCTTCGGTTTGGACGCCTCAATCCCCCTTTTTTATAATAAGGCAGGGCAGATGGTGGGAATTAATCTTGGGAGGAGCCGGTCTTGACCTCGAGTTTATGTCGGGTCTCCTGGTGCTCCCTCCGCTCCTTATCCAGATCTATCCGAAGCTGAGCAAGGTTTTTGGCGTATTTACTCACGATGGACTCAACGATACGATTGTATTTGTCAGCCGCCCTGAGAAAATTGGCTTTATGTTTTTCTTCGGCTTCTTGCAGCAGGGACTGGTACTGGTTCTTGATTTCTTTGACGGCTTTTTTGGCCAAGTGAAGCTCTTTTTTATGTTTTTTCTCGGCATCACGCAACAGGGACTGATTTTGTTTTTCCTTGATTATAATGGCTTCCTTGATCTCAGCCAGCTTGGATTTGAAGTTCTCGTAGGCCATCGTGTGATTCTGACGCTCCTGAGCCAAAATGTCTTTGGCATTCTGCACCTTTTCGTTCGCATCCTTCACGATCTCCTCAAATTCAGAACGAATCTGGGCGAGCTGTGCTGTGTATCTCTGTGTGAGCGAATCGTGAACATGCTGGCGCTCTTCTTTTTCTTTGAGAAGGTCGTTTTTATACCTTGTTTCAGCAGCCCGCAGCATGATCTGACTTTTTTCTTCAGTTTTCTGGACGACTTCCTTGAGCTCTGCAATCTTTGATTCATATTTTTTTTGTGTGTCTTGGTGAGCAAGGCGCTCCCGAGTCACCAATTCCTCAGCCTTCCGTACCCTGTCTTCCATATTCTGCTTGAGCTCCATGAGATTAACAATTTCCCTCCGCCGCTCCATCCCTTTCTCTATTTCGCTCTTAATCCTCGACATCTGTTCATCGAGCTCTCTGAGTTTATTCCTGTCAGAGAGAATCTCCTGGTCGCTCTCATGCAGTATTTCTTTGAGATGGACGAACTGGCCATTCTCAATGTTCGTCTGATCTCTCTCGCTGGGCACGTGCTTCGGATAATCAAAGGGCCTCATATCCCGACGGGCCTTTTCAAGCTGCTGGAGTAACTGATGTGTCCGGCTCTCTAAATCAGAAAGCCAGCGATCATTCTTACTGTCGCTGCTCGCTTCCCTGCTCATCTCCTGGTCACGGCTCAAATCAACATGATCCGGAATATTTTGAGCCCCGAGTGATGCGGCCGGAGGCTCTTGGATCTGATCAGATCTGTCTATGCTGGCCGGAAAATCATTGCTGTTTCTTTCCTGTGCGCTGACGATTTCCTCCTCTGTCAGAAGAGGTCCTGTCTGGAATTTTAATCCGGTCAGCCTGGAGAGCTGTTCCAGAAGCGCCACACGGGAGAGGTGCCTCTTATCCAAGTAAAGCTCCGCAGGGAGCTTGAGCTGCTTATGCATGGCAAAATCATTCGGCGAGAGCGTCTCTGTGACCAGGACGATCGGAATTTTGTCTTTGACAATCTTTCTCACTTTATCATAGATCGTGTATCCAAACATGTCGGGAGTGTCGACAGTGATGAAAATGAGGTCCGGCTTCAGCAAGTCCACCATGTGGACTTTGTCTGAATGGGGATTCTCAGATTGAACCTGAATACCATACACTCCGAGTATATTTTGAAGCAGAGAAATGAATACCTCATCGACATCAAAGACGAGAACTTGACGCGCACTTTTGGGTTCACTCATTTTCAGAATTATGCCTGGTTTGTTTAGAGTAATATATTCCACCATAATTAAGCAAATTGTCAATCGTCAGCGAAGAGGATTCCAGGGGTGATTTTGAGCTTTTTTCCCTCCTCTTTAGAGGTTAGAGTATTCACCGCTTCGGATGAGGAGATTTTCTGGACATTTAAACAAGAATTTCACTGCACTGTCCGCAGAAAGAAATCACAACTCTTTCTATACAGCCGCTTAGGAAAAAATGTAATTTTAATATATAATTAATAATTCCAAGATTTAATTTTCGGACCGCCCTGAAAAAATGAGACGAAAAATAGGACTTTTCATTTTCTTCACGATCATGCTCGTCCCGTTTTCCTATTCCCAAGATCAAGAAAAGAATCGCTCAGGAACATTCACCTTGTACTTCGAAAACGACACAGTTGTCGGAACTGACCGCTGCTTCACCGGAGGAGCTAAATTCGGATGGATGTCCCGAGATATCAGGAAATACAAGGAAAAAAAGGCATGGCGGTGGCTTCCTTTTGTCGACAAACCCGGATTTCAACACACCTTTGCTCTTTCCCTGGGGATGAATATCTACACTCCCGATGATATCACCCGAACGGATATAATCGAAGATGATCGTCCGTATGCGGGTATTCTGCATCTGGCCGTCGGAATCCACAGCATAAGCCCACGCATCATGGATTCCTGGGAGTTTTCTATCGGTATCGTCGGAGAGCATTCCTTTGCGGAACAAACGCAAAAATTCATCCATAAAGTCATCGCCGGAGTATATCCGGAAGGCTGGGACCACCAGCTCAGTGATGAACTGGCGCTGCAGCTCATCTATGAACGCAGGTGGAAATTTTCCTCATCCGGTTCAAAAGAGGGCCTGAGATTTGATGTGATCCCTCATCTGGGAGGAGGCCTGGGTAATGTCTACATTTACGGCAGCACAGGGGTGCAGGTGAGATGGGGATGGAACCTGCCAGAGGATTTCGGATTCCCGCTTATCCGCCCGGGAGGAGATGCCGGCCTCGGCCTAAACACTCGCGGTCCGTTCAGTGTCTACACATTTGCGGTGTTGGATGGGAAGGCCGTGCTGCGCAACATATTCCTCGACGGAAACACTTTCCAGGACAGTCACAGTGTGGATAAAAATCCTCTCACGCTGGACCTGATTACCGGGATAGGGATGAGACTGGGACGCTTCCACATCAGTTATGCCTTTGTGTTCTGGACAAAGAAATTCAAGACCGAAACAAGGAACCAGGTATTCGGAGCTCTTAACTTTTCCTATTCGCACTGAGAAAAAAAAGCCGTTCCGTTCATCACGCATATCTCAATATCAGCGCGGGGTGCCCTCAAGAGGTGCTCTGTTTGACTCTTTAATCCTGAACTGCTATTCTTTTGCCAAATTGAGAGAAGGAGCAACACGGCAATATGTCCCGCCGCACACCTGTCAGCCCTTCTGAAAAATACTCCAAGGGGAAAGGAGGGCTGAGATAGGGATGGAAGACACATCTCGCGACAAATTGAAAAAAATAGGCTCTTTTCTCTGGCTCGCGGCGTGCGTACTGTTATCTCTGATTGGAATTGCAGCCTTTATTTTCCTTTTTGTTCCAATCATGAACGTTTTCTGGTTCATCCTTTCGCCCATCATTTTAGCAATGTATCAAGTACCAGCCGTCTATCTTTACTGGCGATGGAAAAAATGGAAAGGTCGATCAGCCGATCAGAATGAAGGGGACGGATCGTGAATCTCAGCTGGCTGGATATCGCTTTTTTCCTGGCATTCATCTGTTTTGTCGTCGGAGTCAGTCTTTACAAAAGCCGCAAGAAAAAAGAAACCAGCGAGGATTATTTCCTGGCAGGACGGACTCTCTTCTGGTACCTGATCGGATTCTCACTCATTGCATCGAACATCTCCACCGAGCAGTTTGTCGGTATGTCCGGACAGAGCGCCGGGCATGTCGGGATGGCTGTCGCCAGCTATGAGTGGATCGCGGCCATCACCCTTGTTTTTGTCGCAGTCTTTTTCCTGCCCAAGTTCCTCAGGATCGGGATTTTCACCATCCCGGAATTTCTCGAACACCGGTACAATCCGATCCCGCGGGCCATCATGGCCTTTTACACCGTGATCATCTATGTGGCGGTCACCATCGCCGCTGTCCTCTACTCCGGAGGCCTGACCCTGCATACGATATTCGGGATTGACCTGACTCTGGCCGTGTGGATCATCGGCATCATCGCCGCCTTTTACACGACTTACGGCGGACTCAAAGCGGTTGTCTGGGCAGACCTCATCCAGGGTTCGGCACTGATCATCGGAGGGGGAATCACCATGGTCCTCGGGTTCATCGCGGTCGGCGGTGTGGATAACTTTCTCCAGACGAATGCCGACAGGCTGCATATGGTCCTTCCCGCCAGCCATATCGAAATCCCCTGGACCGCGCTTCTTCTCGGGATCTGGATCCCCAATTTCTACTACTGGGGCCTGAACCAGTACATCATGCAGAGAACCCTCGGCGCCAGGAGCTTGAAGCAGGGTCAGGTGGGAGTGATCTTCGCGGCCTGGCTGAAGCTGCTGATCCCGTTCATCGTCGTCTTTCCGGGTATCATGGCTCTTCAGCTCTACAGTGACCAGTTAGTCACCGCGGACGCGGCCTATCCACTTCTGATCAAGAATCTGATCCCTGCGGGTTTGAAGGGCTTCATGTTCGCGGCCATCTTCGGAGCGGTCATGAGCTCGCTCGACTCGATGCTGAACTCGGCATCGACCATATTCACTATGGATCTCTACAAGCGTCACTTCAAAAGGGACGCCTCTCCCCAATCGTTGATACTGATCGGGCGGATTATGACCTGCACATTCGTGCTGGTCGGATGCCTTATCGCCCCGCAGCTGGGCCATCCGAAGTTCATGGGAATCTTCCACTACATCCAGGACTTTCAGGGATTTATCTCGCCCGGAATCCTGGCCGCCTTCGTCTTCGGGCTGATATTCAAACGGGCTCCGGCATCCGCAGCGATAGTGGCTTTGATCCTGAACGTTCCGGTCTACGGCATCCTTCATCTGCACGCGTTCGACCACATCGTGTTCCTGAATAAAATGGCCATCACATTCGTCATTCTGATCCTGGCAATGGCCGCAGTCACTCTGTTCAGGCCTCTTCGCGAACCCAAGACTCTTCCGACAAAGGGAGGAATCGACCTGAAACCCGCTTCCTCTGTGGTCTGGTTGGGCGCTGCAGTGATAGCCGTGACTGTCATCCTGTACATCATCTTCTGGTAAAAAAAGGGGACAGGTGTACTAGCTCAGTAATTCGGCAACATTTTTATAATGTCATTGCGAACGGAGTGAAGCAATCCCGTAAAAAGAAATTCAATTTTCTCTAAGAGATTGCCACGCTTCGCTCGCAATGACACCTTTATCCTCATTATCATCAATACAAGTGTTACCTAAGTACTGAGCATAAAGACCTGTCCTCTTTTTATACGATGAGGCGGCGCTCGTCCTTGACGACGTTGAGCACGATATGTGTGACTGTTCTGTCCACATATTTCTGGGCCAGAATCGTCTTTATGAACTTATTGAGATCTTCCCTTCCCTTGAAGTGGGCGATCACTATTGAATCCCACTCTCCCGTTACATCATAAATGGCCAGAACACGCGGGTCCTCCGCGATCTTCTCCTGCGCCTCGATAAGCTTCCCGTCGGAGATCCGCAGCGCCACGACAGCCATAAGAGTGAATCCAAAGTATTCCGGGTCGAGAACGGGGATATACCCTTTTATGGCGCCCTCCTTTTCCAGCCTCTTGACCTTATTGATCACTGCGGGAGCAGACGTCCCGATCTCCTTGGCGACTTCCCGAAAGCTCTTCCTTGAGTTTTGATTGAGGGCTCTGACGATCTTTAATTCCAGCTCTTCCACCTGTGCCTCCTTTTTTATATGTAATCCATTTTAGAAAAAAATAATACATTTGTAAAGAAATATGAAAATATTTCTTGACATATGAAAATAATTTACTACAATTTATACATTAATGATGATTGACAGCAATATCGAGACCAAACTGTACACACGGGAATCCATTGAACTCCCCGGTATTATAAAAGAGAGGCTCCCCCGAATTCAATCTGTTTATCAACCGGAAAGCGTCAACGATATCCAGAACCTTTTTTCCCGAAGCCAGAAGACCCATCTCCCTGTGATTCCCCGTGGAGCCGCAACTTCAGGGATCGGATGCATCATACCCCTCAAGAAATCCATCATGATCGATCTCACCTCGATGAACACGGTCGCGGATCTGGATGAAAACAAGAAAACCCTCTGTGTAGAAGCCGGCATTCGATGGTGGGAAGTGAAGAACTTCTTAAGAGCATACGGCCTCGACCTCTGCACCTGCCCCACCAGCCTGTTCTCCACTGTCGGGGGCTGGCTGGCCACCGGCGGCTACGGAATCAACAGTTTCCGGTACGGGCATGTGTCCAACCTGGTTGACTCGATAGAAATCGTGACTCCGCGCAAGAGCCGATGGATCGACCGCAAAGACCCAGAATACAGATTCTTCATCGGGACCGAAGGCCAGATGGGGATTATCAGCAAGGTCAAGCTCAAGGTGCGCGAATCCCACCCTTCGAGACCGCACCTAGTTTTGTTCAACACCACATCTGAGGCTGTCGGATTCTTATCCGGGATGCGGGAGTCTCCACGGATATCGCCCCTCCACGTCTCTTATTTTGACCGATCCCGGCTCGAGCACAAAAACCTGCTGCTCAACGGAAAAGTGACTTTCTCCGAGACAGAAGCCGTTCTCCTGACCTTTGAAAACTCTCCTCCCGAAGACGAACTCCTGAGCCTAGCCGAAAGCACAGGCGGAAAATTAGCTGATGAGCATTTGTCCGCGTTTGTATGGAACGAACGATATTTCCCCTTTTCCCTGAAGCATTTTTATCCCGCGTTCCTGGGCTGTGAAATAATCCTCCCCGTAAGAAACCTTGATCATTACGTCTCCCGGACGCGAAAATTCGGAAAAGATTACGGCCTCTCACTCTCGACAGAAGCAACGCTGATCAACCCAGATGAAGCGGTTGCCTACACGATCTTTCCCTCCGACCCGAAGAAGCTCACCCATTATGCTCATCTTTTTCTGACCTACTCGCTGGCTCATATCGCCGTCCGGTCCGGAGGCCAACCCTACGGAATCGGAACATGGAACCTTCCTCTGATGAAGAAACTGTACACGAAAAAAGAACAGGAAGAGCACCGGGCTTATAAAAAAGAATCGGACCCGCAGAATCTGATCAATCCATCCAAATCCTTCTCGCCCGTGTCTCCGTTGGCGGGTCTGCTGAAAGCGGCCTATGCGACAAGCGGCCTGTTCGCCAGCGGATTTCCGCTTTTCAAACCCTTTCTCAAGGTCTTGAGCAACGGCTCTCACCAAAACCCACACAGGCCCTCAGAGGCCGATTCCTGCGCCAACTGCGGCGCCTGCACGATCGTCTGCCCGGCCTACTGGATGAAAAAGACCGAGCTCGTCACGGCAAAGGGGAAACTCTTTCTTATGAGGAATCTCTTGAACGGCGCATCGGTTCCCGAATCGGAAGCCGAAAAAATTTTTTACTGCCTCCACTGTCATCTCTGCGAGGCGGTCTGTCAGAGCAAGCTGACGCTCATACCGGTCTGGGAGAGGCTGGAATCCGCCGTAGAGAAAAAATTCGGCCGTCCGGACGCGAAGATCAAAGCCTTCATCGAAGCCGTGGAATCCGACCCGGCGTATACTGAACTCCTCGATACTTTCGGGATCGCTCCCGATAATAATTCCAAAGGGACACACAATGTATGAGAGATACCGTATAGAAACATCTCCCGTAAAATTGCCCGCCACACAGATCGGGAAGTTCGAGATCATCCGGAGGGATAACTGCTTCAACTGCGGACGGTGCATGACGCACTGCATCTACGACGTCCATAAGCGTGATGACAGCGACAACAGGAAAATGGCGGATCCTGTGAATCAACTGTGCAAGAATTGTTTCGCCTGCATTCAAAACTGTCCTCAACAGGCACTCGAAATGTTGAGGAACAAAGAATACGAATCTCTCGGGAACGCCTACTGGACTCCTCACAAAATCCTGACTATCTGGAATGAGTCTGAGGACGGGAAGATCCCGGTTCTCGGCGCCGGCTACCGTGGACCGTTCATGGGATCGGGTTTCGATGCAATATGGACGGACATGTCGGAGATCGTCCGGCCGACAAGAGACGGTATCCACGGAAGAGAGTACATTGCCACGGCGATCGACCTCGGTCGAAAGCTCCCGCTGATAACGGACTTTAAAAAGATCGATCCTCCGCATCTCCTTGAAATCCAAATCCCGATACTCTTCGACACGAATCCGTTGGGATTGCGTCTTAAAAATATCATTCTTGCCGTAGCGAACGCGGCCCATCGAGTCGGGACTTTTGCCTACGTCGACATCGAAGATTATTTCGACGGGCTTAAATCCTTCCTCGAATCGATCGCGTTTCGATTCCCGCTCGAGAGAGCCGGGGAAATCGATTCCGTTCCCTGGAAAAAGGTGAATCTGATCGAAATCCTCCTTCCCAGGAAATTTTCCACACAAAAACTTGAAGGTCTTCTGGGAAAACTGAAAAAACAGAATCCCCGGGCGCTGTTCTCGCTCGGAATGCCCAGCCATCATTTCCCAGAGGAAGTCTTGAAACTGATCCGCGCCTCTTCTGTGGATATGCTGAATCTCTATGCGGACAGTCAGGGCCAAAGCCCTGAAGGGAACATGTTCCTCAGCGAGTCCATAAGAAAATTGCATCTCAACCTCGTCAAGAGACACATGAGAGATGAGATCACACTTCTGGGGCATGGAGGAATCGCGGCGGCCGAGCATGTCCCGAAGGCCGTCATCTGCGGAGCCGACGCGGTGATCCTGGATCTCTCTGTGTTGGTGGCCATCGGATGTCGCGTCTGTGACGAATGCGTGATCGAACACTGTCCCGCGGGACTGATGACTCTCGACCCGGAAACCGCCGAGCAGAGGATCATCAACATGACCTGCGCTTGGCGAGACCAACTCCTGGAAATCTTGAGTGCGATGGGCATTCGAGACGTGCGAAGGCTGCGTGGTGAGGTGGGACGAGCGATGTTTTATGAAGAGATCGAGAGAGAATCCTTTGATTTTATTTTCGAGGAGAGGCCTCTGTTCAAATGAAACCCATGGAAACAACGACAAGTCACTCCCGATACCGAAGCCAGATCGGCAAATATCAGGTCTCGCTCAGCGACGAGTGTTTCCACTGCGGGCTCTGTGTCGATGTGTGCCCGTACGGAGTCTTCGAAAGACGGGAAGGATTCAACCATGTCACAACTCCGAATGCGGCCCGCTGCGAGGGTCCGGACTGCAAGGCCGGAGACTTTCACTGCACAACAAAGTGCCCTGTGGATGCCATACAGATCGACCTCCACCCCCAGTGGAAAACTCTCGGGGATTTCCGGTGGACGCCGGATCTGATCATTTCGACCTGGCAGCAGGCGGAAACGGGCAAAACTCCGAACGGAAACACGGAGTATAAAACCGGCTCTTCTGGAGGGGGGTTTGACCGATTTGATTTCATAATCGAAGATTCGTCTCCGAAAACCTCCTTAAGAGTCGAGAGGATCGACACATCTATCTGTCTCAACCGGCGAGGCGAAGGCCCTTCAGTCGAGATCCCTGTTCCCTGGTACGGAGCGGGAATGTCTTTTGGCTCAGTCAGTCTTCCCACGATGCTCTCCCGTGCCATATCTGCCAAGGCCTGGAATACGTTCACATCCACCGGAGAGGGCGGTTATCCGGATGAGTTGATCCCGTATAAAGACCATATCATCACCCAGATCGCCACAGGACTATTCGGTGTGCGTGAGGAGACGGTCCAGAGGACCCCGATCATCGAATTCAAGTACGCCCAGGGAGCCAAACCCGGACTGGGAGGACACCTCCTGGGAGATAAAAACACACCGGGTGTGGCGAAAAAGAGGGAGGCCGTTCCCTGGACATCGCTCTTCTCTCCTTTCCCTTTCCACAGCGTGTATTCCGTCGAAGACCACAAAAAGCATATCGATTGGGTCAAAACGATCAATCCCGACGCCCTGATTTCTGTCAAAGTCTCCACTCCTTCTGACGTCGATATGGTGGCGGTCGGGAGCTACTATGCCGGAGCCAACATCATCAATCTGGACGGAGGATACGGAGGAACAGGCGCCGCTCCGGAGATCGCCAAGAAAAATATTGCTATGCCCATAGAATACGCCATCACCAAAGTGCACCGGTTCCTGCTCGAGGAGGGAATCCGCGATGAGGTCGTCCTGATGGCCAGCGGAGGAATCCGAACCTCCCACGACATCGCCAAATCCATCGCTCTCGGAGCCGACGGCGTCATCATCGGGACGTCCGACCTTGTGGCTCTGGGATGTGTGAGATGCGGGAACTGCGAGAGCGGGCGCGGGTGCCCGCGGGGAATCGCCACCACCGACTCCGACCTTGACCGGCTGATCGACCCGGATTGGGGAGCGCAGAGGATTATCAATCTCTACTCTGCGTGGCAGAATCAGCTCAAGACTCTTCTCCTCCGGCTCGGGTTGAAAAGCATAAAAGAACTCAGAGGCCGGACGGATCTTTTGAGGTACGCCGATGAAGAATAAAGGGGCGCGACGACTGCTCGACTCCAGACAAAATCTCTCACCGCCTGTTCACAGCACCCGCAAACAGGCTATGGAGGGAGGCTGCGGAGTTGTCGGATTGGCGTGCGATGAAAAAATCGCGGGCCGGCACATCATGCAGCCTCTAGTCCAAATGCACAACAGGGGAAACAGCAAAGGCGGTGGAATCGCGGCCTTCGGACTCAACTCTGATCAGCTCGGGGTCAGCCAGAAAATCCTCGAAGAAGATTACATGATCCAGGTGGCCTATCTCCATCCGGAGGCCCGAAAAGATACGGAAAGAGAATTTCTCTTTTCCAGCCTGGAAGTGCACTCTTTTGCAAGGCTTCCGACTGCGACTGATTTTCGGGATGTCAACGGCCTGGATATCCAGCCACCCGAGGTGTGGAGATATTTCTGCCGGGTCAAGGAAGACGTGCTCAACCACTTTATTGCCATCCACAGCCTGGACACTCTTGACCGAGAACAGGCTGAAGACGAATTCATATACCAGAACACCTACTCACTGAATAAAAAATTCTATTCCGCGCTCGGAGAAAAAAGGGCCTTCGTCCTCTCTCACGGCCGAAACATGCTCATCCTGAAGATCGTCGGATACGCCGAACAAGTTATCGAGTATTACCAGCTCGAAAACCTTGACGCCCATGTGTGGATCGGTCATCAGAGATATCCGACCAAAGGAAGAGTATGGCATCCAGGGGGAGCCCATCCCTTCATGGGGATGAATGAAGCTCTTGTCCACAACGGGGATTTCGCCAACTATCATTCCATAGCTGAATACCTCAGCCAGAGAAACATCTACCCGCTCTTCCTGACAGATACGGAAGTCTCTGTGCTTTTGTTTGACCTTTTCAGCAGGATCTACGAGTATCCGCTCGAGTACACCATCGAAGCCCTGGCTCCCACCACGGAACGCGATTTTCATCTCCTCCCCGAGGAAAAAAGAAAAATATACAGGGCCATTCAGGCATCCCACATTCACAGCTCACCGGACGGCCCCTGGTTTTTCATCATCGGGCAGACAGACAGGAAGGAACGCAGTTATAAACTCCTGGGCATTACGGATACCTCGATGCTCAGACCCCAGGTGTTTGCCTTCCAGGAAAACGGGGTGAACATCGGTCTTGTCGCCAGTGAAAAACAGGCTATCGATGCCACCCTGCGCAGTCTGCATGAAGAGGACAAGAGATTTCTTCCGTATGCAGATACCTACTGGAATGCCCGGGGAGGGAGTTACACGGACGGAGGGGCGTTTATCTTTACAGTCAAAGACCAGGAGCTGACCATTACCGACAAATTCGGAAACAGAATATCCACAGAAAAAGACCGGGACTGCCCTTCGGTCAACCTTCCCGCTTCAACGCCTCAAGATGAAGAATTCTCACAAAGGGTGACAGAGTTCACCAGAATCATCGATAACCGATGGAGAGTTCCGATAAAGGATAGGGCCAAAGTTTTAACACAGTCAGAAAAACATCTCAACGAGATGTTCCACTCGCTGCCGGAAAGAGAGCGGGAAAGCATTCCCCTGCAACTGACAGACTGGCACAGCAAGGATTCCTTGTCCCCTCCTCAAAGCGAACAGGAAGTCCTGGTGGTCAACTGTGAAAAATTCCCATCCGAAGGTGATCAATCCATCTCCCGGTTCATCGTGAAAGCAAACCAGGCTGGATGGAAAAATTTCATAACGTTTAACTGGAGAGGCCAGAGGTTCTGCGGATGCGGGTTGGGTCCTGGCTCGAAGGGAGTGCGTATAGACGTGTTCGGAAGCTCAGGGGACTATCTCGGCTCGGGTCTTGATGGTGCAGAAATCGCGGTCCATGAGAATGCTCAGGACCAGGTGGGACAGATCCTGAAAAGCGGAAAGCTCATCATTTACGGAGACGTCGGACAGACTTTCATGTACGGAGCCAAGGGCGGGGATGCCTACGTTCTCGGAGATGCAGCCGGAAGGCCTCTGATCAACGCCGTGGGCTCGCCGCGCGTTGTGATCAACGGAACATGCCTCGATTACCTGGCTGAATCTTTCATGGCCGGAAATCCTCTGGAAGGAGGAGGATTTGTGGTTCTCAACGGACTCCGGTTCAACATCAAAGGCGAAATCGTTGAGCTCGACACTCCCTATCCTGGAGGCAACCTCTTTTCGCTCGCCTCAGGAGGGGCCATTTACATCAGAGACCCGCATCTCAAAGTCGAGCAGGGCCAGCTGAACGGAGGACGATTTGCCAAAGTCACGCCGAAGGACTGGGAGCTCATCCTCCCCTATCTCGAGGAAAACGAGAAGCTCTTTAATATTCCTGTCGAACGCTTATTGCGCGTGGGCGGAAAATCTCTTCCTTATAATAAGGTTTACCGGAAGGTCGAAGCCGTAGAACTGAAAATCCTCTCAGGGACTCATTATTAAAAATACGGAGGTTCAGGCTTTGACTTCGGACATGCGCGTTTTCACTTATTTCTCCCGGGTTTCTCTCTTTGTGATGTCGAGAGTCATGGTCTGCCTGTTTTGAGAGGTGAACAATGCATGAATTGAAAGTTCAAGTGAAATGTCCTTTCTGCAGACAGAGTCTGATGGATGAGGATGAAATCATCGACGACCTTCCGAGCATCAAGGTCTTCATCCAGTTTCACGACAAGAAGGGATTCCTCTATCTGAGTTCGATCTACGGCAGTTACACTATCAGCTCAGAAGTCCACATCCCGTTAAACGAAATCGTCCTGTTTTTCTGCCCCCACTGCCGCTCCTCTCTATTGACCAGCAGCCTGTGCGAGAAGTGTCAAGTGCCGATGGCCGCTTTTGAACTGCGGCAGGGCGGGAAAGTTCAGATCTGTTCCAAACGGGGATGCAAAAAGCACATGATCGAATTCTCGAATTTATCCCAGGAAATTTCGACGTTCTACGCCGAGTATTCGGCGCCGGGAGAGCCGTCGATTAAAAAGTGAGAGCGCCCCCGACGGGATTTGAACCCGTGCTGCCGCCTTGAAAGGGCGGTGTCCTAGACCAGACTAGACGACAGGGGCGCGGAGTGTTGGTGAGCCGTGCTGGACTCGAACCAGCNNCCGGTGCTCTCCCTCTGAGCTAACGGCCCCCTCAGAAAACAGTCGTATCTACACTAATGGGTACGAAATGGTATTTATAATAAAAAGAAAAAAAAGAGTCAATATCAGTCGATATCTTCGAACTTAAGGATGATCCATCTTCCGTTCCGATGCAGGTTCAAAGTTTCGTCTTTGAGCATGTACTTCTTTATATAGCATCGAACATTCCTGATGTCTCCGGATTTGAGCGTTATCTTGATATCGACTTCTTTGGAATGAACATTTCCCGTGAGCTCCCGTATATTCGGCACATCTCCGGCTCCGAGGGAAAAACTGGTGATCTCTTCTTCTTTGGCCGCAGCCTTTTTAGCCTCGCTGTAATCCACCTGAACCTGGTCATGTTTCTTTCTCTGTTCTTCGTATTTAACCTGAAGCTCATCGACCTTCCTCTGAGCGGCCCGTCGGGCTTGCCTTGTCCGGGCATTCTCCATCTCAAAAAGGGCGTCATCCACTTCATCTTTCGCATTCATGGTGACAATCACCGACTCTTCCACCTGTCTCTTCAACTCCAGCTCTTTCTGGTTCAGTTCCGATAAGCCATACGGCGTGATTTCCTCTTCACTGACAGCCGTGATCTCCCAACTCGCGAAATCCGGAGAAATCGGCTCCAAGGCCATGGTCCCCATGGTGGTCTTGTCATCCATCCTCACCGCCTGAAAATATCTTTTCAAAACCCCCTCTTCCGGTTTCGACTGGCAGCTTTGCAGAAAAAACAAAGATATAAGAAGAATAACTCCAAATAAAGGCAGGCTCTTTTTTTTCATCACTCCTCCTTCCTGTATTACCTCGATTTTTTTAGAATTTTATTTTGTTTATAACAAAAAAGCAAGTCTAAATAGCTGCGATTTAGAAAAAATTTTCGTTTATCCCCATTTCCGCCGACAATTCCGAGCATTCAATACAGATATCGCCGCAATCGCAATAACGAAAAAGAATCACTTTCCTTCAAATTTTATTTTTTTTCAATTTCTTGTTGACACAAACACTTTTTCCCTTTAGAATTTACTGTAATTATAAGAGAATCAATACTTTCCCTATAATTACAATAGTTCTTAGAGATTAAATAGGAATGCTCTCATAGCAGAATTACGTGCCCTCATTCCTGTCTCGCCTCTTATAATTACAATTAAAATCTTAAAGGAGGCAAAATATGGCAGTTAGAGTCGCAGAAGAGTGGTTCACCATCTGCGCAGGATGTGAAGTCACCATCCTTGACATCGGCGAGCCGCTTCTTGACCTTTTACCCAAGCTGGAGTTTGTCCATATGCCGGTCATCATGGATCATAAGCTCTTCGGACAGAAGGGCGATCAGTCAGGCCCGGAAATCCCAGAGGCCGATGTGGGAATCATTTCGGGAGGAATCCGCGTGGAAGAGAACAAAGAACTGGCTGAAGAGATGAGGAAAAAGTGCAAAACGCTCATCGCTTTAGGATCCTGTGCCTGTTACGGCGGTGTGCCCGCTCTTGCAAATCAGTTTACAGTTGACGAGCTTCAAGACAAAGTTTTTCGAGGAAGTGTTTCCACAGATTCAGCCGATACACCCGCTCAAGCCGTGTCCCCGTTTACTGACAGAATTTATGCGTTGCACGAAGTCGTCGATGTGGACCTCAAACTCCCCGGCTGTCCGACAACTCCGGATATGGTCGCGGAAGCACTGACAGCGCTCTTGGAAGGAAAGGAATACAAACTCCCTGAAAAAAGCGTGTGTGATGAATGCCCGACTATCAGAAAAGAGAAAGCCGTGGCAAACTTGAAAAGGCCGCTTGAATCCGTGGAATTTGAATACGGAAAGCCTCTGGATACGGTTCGCTGTTTCATGGAACAGGGTTTCCTGTGCCAAGGCCCGGCCACAAGATCAGGCTGCGGGGGAGCAGAGAAAACACCCCGATGCATAAAAGCCTACATGCCCTGCCGGGGATGTTTTGGCCCTCTTACAGATGATGCTAATCCGATGGTCGATATGATGGGAGCTCTATCCTCTATAGGGCTCGACGTCAAACAAATTCCAGATCGTGCAGCCACATTCAACAGATTCTCTGGAGCCGGTCGTTTGCGACCTCTTCCGAAAAGGAGTTAAATCATGGGAAAAACACTCACAATTCAACCCGTCACACGAATCGAAGGACACGCGAAGATTACGATCCAGCTCGATGATGCTGGAAACGTCAGCGACACTCAAGTCAATGTCCTGGAGCTCAGGGGCTTTGAGAAATTCTGTATCGGCAAACCCGTAGAGGAGATGCCGAGGATAACCACTCGGATTTGCGGCGTTTGTCCCTGGTCTCATCACAACGCATCCGCCAAAGCGTGTGATGCCGTTTTCGGAGTGGATCCGCCTCCGGCTGGAAAAAAACTGAGAGAACTGTGCAACAGTATCGCTTACATGGAAGAGCATATTCTCCACTTTTACTTTCTCGCTGGAGCGGATTTTGTGCTCGGACCGGATGCGGATTATTCCGTCAGGAACGTCATCGGCATTCTGGGTGCCGCTCCAGATCTCGCCAAAAAAGTGGTGAGAGTCAGACACATGGCCGCCCACATGCTGGAGATGATCGCCGGAAAAGCCATTCATCCCGCGGCGGCTGTGCCCGGAGGATTCAGCCGTCCATTACTCGAAGATGAGAGAAAAGAACTGAAGAAGATGGCCGATGAATGTCTCGAGCTGGCGAAATTCACCATGTCTTTTGCCAAAGATAACATCTTTCCGAAGTATCTGGATGTCGTTAAATCTCTGGGTGTCCTGAACACCGGATTCTTGGGAACGGTGAAGGATGATGGTTCAATGGACCTCTATGACGGAAAACTGAGAATGATGAAAGTCGATGGCTCCTACGAAGATTTCAAGTACGAGGACTACCCCGAGTATATCAGCGAACATGTTGAACCCTGGAGCTATTTGAAGTTCCCGTACATGAAGAAAGCCGGCGAGTTTTCCATGGACCTGGATAATCCGAACGGGATCTACCGGACCAATACTCTGGCCAGGATGAATGTCGCTGACAAAATCGATACTCCTCTCGCTCAAGCTGAACTGGAAGAATTCAGAGAAAAATTCGGTCGCCCGGCTCAGCCCACTCTCCTCTATCACTGGGCAAGGCTGATTGAACTTCTCTACAATGCAGAAAACACCATCCGCCTCCTTGACGACCCAGAGATCACCAGCACGGATACTCGAAAAAAGGTGGAACCCAGAGCAGCCAGAGGAATCAGCAGTGTCGAAGCCCCCAGAGGAACACTCATCCATGACTATGAAACCGATGAGAACGGACTCGTGACAAACGTGAATTTGATCGTGGGCACCACACACAACAATGCGCCGATCAACATGTCAGTGAAAAGTGCAGCCAAAGACTTGATCAAAGACGGCAAGTATGACGAGGGCATCCTGAATACGGTTGAAATGATGATCCGCGCTCACGATCCCTGTTTGTCCTGCGCCACGCACCGGTTGGATGGAAAGATCGGCGTCAAAATCACTATCGTTGACTCCGAAGGAAATACTCTAGAGACACTGTCCAATTGATATTGACCCCCAGTGCAATAAACGCATTGGGAGATGATTTGTAATCAGAACACAAAAGAACTGTTTATGAGAGAAGGTAGAAGTGTGACGAAAATCAGAAATGATCCGACTGTGCTGGAAGATTTTCGAGTGTACAGCGATTATCCTGTGTCCTGCCCGAGAAAAACGAATCTCCGGGAATTCCTGCTGGCGTTTCTGATGCCCGTCACCACCCCTGCCAAAGGAGATATACCATGGCGTCCGAATCAGTAATCGTTCCGGACCACACTTGGCTCGCCGAGGTGGATAAACTCATCGGTGAAGATGTTGAAGTCTGTTATCAATGCAAAACATGTTCCAGCGGATGCCCGGTCTCTTTCGCTATGGATATTCAACCGAACCAGATCATCCATATGATTCGAATGGGACTCAAAGAGGAAGTGCTGAAGAGCGCATCCATTTGGCTGTGTGTCTCTTGTGAAGCCTGCACCACCCGCTGTCCGAATGACATTGATGTTGCGAAGATCATGGATGCTATGAAAATGGCCTCTCTCAAATCTGGTTTGAAACTGGGAGAAAAGCGTGTGTCCATCTTTCACGATGCCGTTCTTTCGTCCATTAAGAGCTCAGGAAGATTGTTTGAATTGGGGATGATCGGCGCGTACACCCTTAAAAGTGGAGACCTTTTTTCTAACCTGAAAAGTGGCTCTCTTTTTCAACAAGCGAAATTAGGGTTTCAGATGATCAAGAAGGGAAAGCTAAAGCTCTTCCCCAAGAAGATAAAAGGAAGAAAAGCGATAAAGAAGTTATTTAAAAAGCTAAAAAGAGGAGAAGAGGCGTGAAAGTTTCCTATTATCCCGGATGTTCTCTGCATAGCACCGGAGTTGAGTACGGGGAGTCCACAGAGGAAGTCTTTAAAATACTGGACATCGAACTCGAAGAGCTTTCTGACTGGTGTTGCTGCGGCGCCAGTTCTGCGCACTGCACCGATGAGGCTTTAGCTATTGAATTGGCTGCCCGCAACCTTGCTACGGCAGAAGAATCTGGCTTGGACCTTGTGGTTCCTTGCGCTGCCTGTTTTCAGAGATTCAAGGTTGCAGAGAAACACATCAGAGAAGGAAAAGAGCCTGCCGTCGACACTCCCTATAAAGGAAAAGTTCCCGTGAAGCATCTCCTCGACTTCCTTCACGAAGAAGAAAACCTGAAGAAGATCCAAGAGAAAATTGAGAAGCCTTTGAACGGCCTCAAGGCTGTGAGTTACTACGGATGCCTCATAACCAGACCGCCTAAGGTCACAGACGCAAAACACCATGAAAATCCCCAGACTATGGATGAGCTGTTATCGCTTCTCGGGGTGGAGGTTTACCCCTGGTCCTATAAGACAGAGTGCTGTGGTGGAAACCTGTTGCTTGCCCGGCCGGATATCGTCGCTGAGCTTTCAGGCAAGCTCATCCAGATGGCAGAAGAATCAGGTGCAAATTGCATGGTGACGGCGTGCCCGCTCTGTCAAGCGAATCTCGATACAAAACAGGTGGACATATCGAGGATTTATGGGAAAAAAGTTCGCTTCCCCATATTTTATTTCACAGAACTCCTCGGACTGGCTCTCGGCAGCGATAAAGTGGACAAATGGACAGGAAAGCACATCGTCAATGCTGGTGATCTGCTCAAATCGCAAGGCCTTTTGTGATTGTAAAAAATAAGGAGGATATTTTCTAAAATGTCGGCTGAAACAGCAAAGAACAAAAAAGTGGGTGCCGCATTGGTTATTGGTGGCGGAATCGGAGGAATGCAGGCCGCACTCGACCTGGCAGAATCCGGCATAAAAGTCTATCTGGTAGACAACAAGCCCTCTATTGGCGGAGTGATGGCTCAGCTGGATAAGACTTTCCCGACAAACGACTGCGCCATGTGCACGATGGCCCCGCGGCTGGTGGAAATCGGCAGACATGACGATATCGAAATAATCACTATGGCCGATATCGAAAAAGTCAGTGGAGAACCCGGCAACTTCAAAATCAAGCTGAAGAAAAGGGCAAGATATATAGATGAAGAAAAATGCACAGGTTGCGGGCTATGCGTATCCAATTGTCCTGTGAGAAATATTTTATACGTGACTCCAGACAAAGAAGTGATCCAGATCCCGACGGAAGATCAGGCCAAAATAAAAAAAATAATCGATGATTACAAAGATAAAACCAATATTTTGCTTCCCGTACTCGAAGATGCGCACGATGAATACGGCTTTCTTCCTGAAGAGGTCATCAAGTATATCGCTCAGGAATTGAATTACCCTGTAAGCCTGGCGTACAGACTGGCCACTTTTTACAACGCCTTCAGTCTCGTTCCAAGGGGAAAAACCATTATAAGGGTCTGTATGGGAACAGCGTGCTATGTGAAGGGCGCCAAAAGAATCCTGACGGAAATTGAAAAAAGACTGGGCATTAAACTCGGAGAAACAACACCCGATCTGCAATTCAGCATAGAGGCCGTTAACTGTGTTGGCTGCTGCGGGCAGTCTCCGGTCATTACTGTGAACGATGAAATATACGGTTACATGAAACAGGCCATGGTGCCTGATATTTTGAATGAATACAGGCAAGAGAAAAACGAATTTAAACAAGAGAGGGCCGAGTAAATGCCAAAGATTAAACCGGAAGATTTAGACAAGATTGGCGAAAAAATAAAAAGAACCATTCACCTGAGAGAAGGCAAGGCCAGAGCCAGAGTCATTGTTCATATGGGAACATGCGGGATTGCGGCTGGGGCAAGGCCGGTCATGAACACTTTAATGGAAGAGGTGGAAAAGCGGGATTTGAAGGATGTGATCGTGACGATATCGAGCTGTGCGGGCCTGTGCAGCCGCGAGCCAATGGTCACGGTGGAACTTCAGGATGAGCCTCCTGTCAAATATGTGGATCTTAATCCGGATAAGGCGAAAGAGATTTTTGAAAAACACGTCATGGGTGGCGAAATAGTCACAGAATACGCTCTGGCAACAGGGAGTGAAAGAGTCCTTTAAAAGGAAATAAAGAAATGGCATATCGTTCAAATGCTTTGATTTGCACGTGCACAAACTGCATATCCAACGGGGCTTTGCGCATCAAAGACTCTTTGGAAGCTGAGATCAGCAAACAGGGATTAGAAAACGATATTCTGATCGTCCCGACTGGTGCAAGCGGTCTGTGTGTGAGAGGTCCCATCCTCATGGTTCAGCCGGATGGCGTGTTCTATCAATATTTAAAAGAGGAACACATCCCCCATTTAGTTGAAGAGCATTTCCTCAAAGGAAGGCCGGTCAAATCCTTGATGTATGTTCCTCCAGGCGAAGAACTGCCGATTCCGAAGATGCGGGATATCCCTTTTTTCCAGGGACAAAGACTGATCGCACTCAGAAATCGCGGATTGATCGATCCTGACCAAATAGATGAATACATCGCCAATGACGGATACAAGGGCTTATCCAAAGTTTTGAGTTCAATGTCTCCAGAAGAAGTGATTGATGAGGTAAAGAAATCGGGATTGAGAGGCAGGGGCGGCGCAGGATTTCCCACAGGATTGAAATGGGAATTCTGCAGAAAAGCCAAAGGAGAGCCCAAATACATCATATGCAACGCTGATGAAGGTGACCCGGGCGCTTTTATGGACAGGAGCATTTTAGAAGCGGATCCCCATTCTATTCTCGAGGGTATGACTATCGGGGCGTATGCGATCGGCGCGTCTCATGGATACGTGTATGTCAGGATTGAATACCCACTGGCTATCGAGCGGTTAGAAAAAGCACTCAAAGATGCCAAGGAATATGGTTTGCTCGGGAAAAAGATATTTGGGTCTCAATTTGATTTTGATATTGACATTTTCAAAGGCGCAGGAGCATTTGTCTGCGGTGAAGAGACCTCCTTGATCGCATCCATAGAGAGCAAGCCGCCGGAGCCTCGACAGAGACCTCCCTTCCCTGCCCAAAGCGGCTTATTCGGAAAGCCCACGAATATCAACAATGTGGAAACCTGGGCCAACGTTCCGGTCATCATTAACTGGGGATCCAAATGGTTTTCTGAGATCGGAACCGAAACCAGTAAAGGGACAAAAGTTTTTTCTCTCGCTGGAAACATAAACAATGCGGGCTTGGTCGAAGTGCCTATGGGGATAACTCTGCGGGAAATCGTGTATCACATCGGAGGGGGAATCCCCTACAACAAGAAATTAAAATCTGTGCAAACAGGAGGCCCTTCAGGGGGTTTTATTCCCGCATCATTGCTTGACCTGCCCGTTGATTACGAAAGACTTCAGGAAGCAGGCGCCATCATGGGGTCTGGCGGAATGATTGTCATTGACGAAGATTCCTGTTTGGTCGATATGGCCAAATATTTCTTGAAATTCACCAATGATGAGTCGTGCGGCAAATGCAATTCCTGCAGAGAAGGCTCGGATGCACTCCTTGAGATAATCAACAGAATTACCAACGGGGATGGAAGAGAAGGTGATCTCGAATTGTTATCTGATCTGTGCGAAGCGATAATTGATGCGTCGCAGTGCGGATTGGGGCAAACTCTTCCCAAGCCCGTTCTCTCTACGCTGAGAAATTTCAAAGAGGAGTATATCGAGCACATCAAATACAAAAGATGCTCCGCTTTAGTCTGTAAAGGCTTGATCTCGTCGGCCTGCCAGCATATATGTCCGCTGATGCAGGACGCACCCTGTTACATTGCGTTGATCGCGCAGGGAAAATTTGAAGACGCCATCAAGATAGTCCGGAAAGAGAACCCTCTCCCCCTTATCTGTGGACGCGTGTGTCATGCGCCCTGTGAGGATAAGTGTCTGGCCGGAGACTGGGGGAATCCCATAGCCATTCGATCCCTCAAACGATTTCTCGCAGATTACGAGATGAAACATAAGATTGATGGGGGAGAGAAGCCGAAAAGCAAAAGAGAGGAGAAGATTGCCGTGGTCGGCTCGGGTCCGGGAGGACTCACCTGCGCCTATTACCTTGCTCTGGAGGGATATCCAGTCACGGTGTTTGAAAGCCAGCCAGTTGCAGGCGGCATGCTGGCCTTGGGAATTCCGGAATTCAGACTTCCCAAGGACGTTCTGAATTATGAAATCGACAGTATAAAAAAATTAGGAGTTGAAATTAAGACAAACACAACCATCGGAAAAGACATTCCGCTCGATAGACTGAAAGAAGAATACAAAGCCATATTTATCGCTATCGGAGCCTGGAAAGGGCTCAAAATGAAAATCCCGGGAGAGGAAGCGGAAGGCGTGATAGATGCTGTGGAGTTTCTCCGAGATATCAACTTAGGCAACACGGTGAAGATCGGAGATAAGGTGATCGTCGTGGGGGGTGGAAATTCGGCAATTGACGCGGCTCGGGT